>Ga0315284_10000708_pt1 | contig 45749 bp, 37 predicted proteins | sample YL17G09_16_MG_FD_203696 | JGI IMG/M metagenome (GOLD analysis project Ga0315284, IMG submission 203696) | Sediment microbial communities from Yellowstone Lake, YNP, Wyoming, USA - YL17G09_16 | ecosystem: Environmental > Aquatic > Freshwater > Lake > Sediment | place: USA: Wyoming | collected...
GCCGTGAAAGCCATTCGTCCGGTAAGGCGTCGTCTGATACCGATGAGTTGGCATATTTTTCGTTCCATCGAGACTGGTCAGACAGTGACATGACGTGGATTTCTGGTGCTGATGAAGGAATCGCTGGCCTGTTGATGTTCCCAACCATTCCAACGACAGATCTGGTGGGAATCTTCTTTTCCGAAGAGTGTGTCCAAGAAGATATTAGCTGCCAATGCTCAGATACCGGAAGTGGCTTGATGGGATGTCGGCGTGTCACTGTCACGCCGACATCCCATCAAGCCGAGCCATGACTCCGGACAAGGATCCTCGGCTGACGCGACCGGTGCATCGCCAATTCGGTCTCGAATGATCCGCACGACCGCGTCAGCATGGGCACGACGAGCCGTCAATCTTGTCAACAGCGCACGGCCGCCAGCACTGTCTTTTGCCAGCACGTTGCCTGCGATCCCGTTGGGAGGCGATGGCGGCTTTATCCAGCCGTTCACCAATCAACGATTTGAAGGCTAATTCTGTACAAAAGGTCTCACAAAGATCAGATCACTCCATACAGCCCGTGAGCGTGTTACGCACCCAACAAGCGGCAGGGATCACGGCGTTAGAGGTTGTGATACCGAAGTCGACGCCAAGGAGTGTTGCCATAAGGTGTCAACGTTATGAGTCCGCGTTTCTCGACGCGTATGCTTCATCCAAAGCGCGTTCTGTGGCCAGAATCTCGGCATGTCGCTCTTGACTGACCGTGCCACTCGGTGGGCCCTCAAAATCACGGCATTTGAAGGCGTACCAGTACACGATCAAGAGTACGGCGAAACCCGGGACAATCCAAATCGCAATATGGTTGGGGGGTTGGACTCCGATAATGACCAAGCCAGCACCACTCAAAACACAAATTGCGGCGAGCGGCTTGTACCATCGTCCCACATTCCATGGTCCCATGTTCGTCCATGTGCGACCATGAGCCAACAGACTGGCGATAGTGGGCATCACATAGGAGAGATAAAGGAAAATGACGCCGACAGCCGTGATGGTAATGTAGGGCACGAGTAACGTGAAACTGACAGCCAAAGCGGCAGACAACCAGATCGCCGCGCGAGGAGTTCGATAGGTCGGACTCACGCCACGCAGAACCTCAGAAAACGGCATTCCACCATCTCTCGAAAACGCGTAGATCACGCGTGAAGCACTGGTGACCATTGCCAAGCCGCAGCAATACTGCGTTATGGTAATTCCCACCAACAACACGACATTCAACCAGTTCGGAAGAACCTGATCGATAATCCAGAAAAACGCGTTTGCACCTTGAGCGGCGGCGGCATCCATGTCCGGAATGGCGATCACTAAAGCGATCAACAGCAACCAACCAAAGACGGCCGAGACTGCCACGGCCCGGATGATGGCACGAGGAACGGCAAGTGAAGCACCTTTTGTTTCTTCGGAGGTGTGCGCTGAACCATCAAATCCGATGATCGTATAAGCGGGTAGCAGTATGCCCAAGGCGAATAGCCATGCCATGCTCTCCGTTTTCGGCCACACCGCAGCGTCTTCCGGCAAACCGCTATAGTTGGTGAATGTGACCAGTCGTGAAAAGTCGTAGTCCTTGGCAAACAAGAACAGCGCAAGGGTCAAGGCGATTGACACCACCAAAATGACATAGCCGGAAAAGTCGGTTAGACGCGTGGTTAAACGGATACCCCGATCATTGAACAACGCCTGTGAAAAAGTAATGATCGAGACAACGACCATCTGAAAGATTAAAATCGGCCACACAGCAGGGTCACCGGAACCGGTCAATTCATTCGCCACAGAAGCATTGCTCAGACATCCCAGCCAGTGAGAGACGGTCTCTGGGGAGTATCCCAATCGCGGCGCGAAGGCGCCGAGCATAAATTGGAACGTCGCCTGATTCACCGCCGCCATCACCGTGATCAGGCCCGCCAGATTGAACCATGCCGTGCCCCAACCCCAGCCTCGACCACCCAGAATCGATGACCAATGATAAAGTCCCCCCGCTGTGGGAAAGGCCGATGCGACTTGCGCCATGGTCGCAGCAAAAGCCAAAGCCACAAAACTCATGAGCGGCCAGCAAAGCCCGATACTCGCGCCACCGACACTGCACAGTCCGACATGAAATGACGTGATGCCACCCGCAAGAATACAGATGATCGAAAGCGAGATCGCATAATTCGAAAATCCACTCATCCGCCGCTGCATTTCCTGTGCATATCCCATGGCGTGCAGAGTTTGTACGTCCCTATCAATTTCCGGTGGTCGCCCCTGTGACATGATATTTCCAGACTGCTCATGGACGAGACATTTTCCGTATCGTCTGAGCCTGTGACCGCTTCACGCTCGGGTAATTTTCGCTTGCAACAACATCGCTACCCTTGTGTCTCACACCGAGTGGATGCTCACAATTTTCGCTACAACGATTCCCGTTCATTGGTCTCTGGGACAGGATTGAGGCTTGGAGCCGACGCGAAAAGTTCCTTTTCTTAACGCCCAACGCCAAAAGATGCAACGGAGTCTGGTGGTCCCAGAATGTGCGACAGGAAAACTTCACCGCATTCTAGCCCTCCTTAATCCACTACTCGACCGTGCCGCAACCGTTGTAGAATGTGACCACATTCTTTGATCGCTGGTTCAAGTTCGTCACGATGAACCCCACACGTGAGAACATCACACCCACGTGCCACTCGATCTTGGCCACCACGCGGCGCGGTTGATCCCAAGAACCGAGCGGGTCATGGAAGCCGTGAATAAACCCCCTTGGATTGGCGAGAAGATCGTCCAACCGGACGCTTGAGCGAATGCTCGATGTTCCGCTCCAGAAAGGCGTTGGACTTCAGCGAGATCGCCTACGAATCGTTCTCGGCTTCCCACGCCGCACCAGGTTCGCCTGAATGTCTAGACGGTCAGATACTTTCGACGCAATCAATCCCTGCTGAGTCACCATCCGTACTTCTTCCTGCTTATATTCATCCGTAAATGTTCGTCGTCAAACGCTCATCAATCTCGCTCCTGGTCAGAGGGCCTAAGCCCTCCGCTGAACACCCACTGTTCGTGGGCAAGTCCAAGACCAGAGACACTGCCCACAGGGGCAAAACGCGACAGATTCCTCGGCAGTACTCCGGAAAACCGGGTCGAGCGGCCCAACATGGCCAGCCCGTCGTCATGAAAGCGGATCGACGCCGAGCAGATCTGTCAGTGGCGCCGTGAGTTTTCCGTCCTCAGCCACAGGAACTGACCGCGAGCGCGGCCGGGCCTCTCCCGTCGTCTGCCGCCTCGGCAGCGACCCTTCCGGCAGGCATCGGCCCGTTGCAAAAGTACCGTTGGCCGTCCTCATAAGGAAGAATTGATCTCGGGCAGATCGTGTTTTGCGACCCATACCGGATGTGGCGAGACCTATTCGGAGATGTCGCAGCACGCCACGCCAGCGGTGGATTCTTCCCAGAGACAGGCCGCTCAGAAGACATCGGGGGAACAAAGCACAAATGACCGACCGCAACGATCGTTCACCCCGCTGAGGTTCAGCCTTATTCCGGATTCCATTTTGCCGGCAGTGGGTCTCGGATCGCGCAGCTGGGGCGTCTCGCGGACGCTTGTTGCGGCCCTGACGCGAGTCCGCTCGCACCTCAAAAGCCATCCCGTTGCCTCCTGACTGTCTCGCCACGGAAAGAGCGGGAAACTATGCTTCTCTCCGACTCAACATCTTATGAGAGGTCTCCATGATTCAAATCGTGACACCGGCTGTCGTTATCCTGGTCTTCTGCTCTTGGAATGCCATGGCTGCGGGGGAGTTGCAGATGGCTCCTCAGGAGTGCCTGTCGATGCAGAGGCTGTTCAACGGCCATGATTTGACGGATTGGGACGGCGATCCTCGATTGTGGTCTGTCAAAAACGGTGCCCTTCGTGGCGAAACCTCCGACGAACACAGGGCCAACGGCAATACATTCATCATCTGGAAAGGCGGTTTCGTCGGGGATTTCGAACTGCGGTTGTCATTTCGTTGCAATGCGACGAACAACTCGGGCATTCAATACCGCTCCAAGCAGATCCTTCATGACGCTCCCAACAGTTGGGTCGTTCGAGGTTATCAACACGAGCTGCGCAATGAAAATGTGTTTCCGAATGTGTCCGGTTTTATTTATGACGAAGGGGGCACGCGAAATCGCATCTGCTTGGTTGGTGAGAGAGCCAATTGGACTGGCGGAAGAAACGTTGTCGAGGCAAATCTTCTCGGGCAGGAAGCTTTTCAACGGCTGTTCAAATTGGACGATTGGAATGACGTGGTGATCCTAGCCGAAGGACATCACATTCAGCACTTCTTGAACGATGCATTGATTCTGGACTTCACGGATCAGGACCCGGAACTGGCCTTGAAGAACGGGGTCTTAGCACTTCAGCTCCATGCGGGCAAACCGATGTGGGTCGAATTCAAGCACATTCGAATGAGAGAAATTCCATGAAAGACAACGCGTTGCGATGTTCGATGACTCTTGCTCCCGCATGCGTTGTCATGATGGCACTCGGGAGTATACTCCCGCTTCCATTGCAAGGAGCCGACCTCCCGCATATCGACTCGTGGCCCAACTGGATGGGGCCGAATCGTGATGGCATCTCTCGTGAGTCTGGTTGGAAGACGGCGTGGCCGCAGAGCGGGTTGCCGATTGTCTGGACGCGCGATGCGGGCCGTGGGTTCAGCTCAATTTCGATTGCTGAGGGACGATTATTCACAATGGGACACGTCGATGGCCAAGAAATTGTCTGGTGTCTCGACGCACAGACGGGCAATGTGATTTGGACCCACCGATACCCCTGTGAGTTGAACGACAATCTGCATGAGGGGGGGCCGGCGGCGACACCGACGGTGGATGCGGATCGCGTCTATACCCTCGGCAAAGAAGGACAGCTTTATTGTTTCGATGCCAAGAGCGGGAACGTGCGTTGGCAATCGATGCTCCAGAAGGAGCTTGACGTTCCCTTGCCGGAATGGGGGTTTTCGAGTTCTCCCGTGATCATCGGGGAGCAGCTGATTCTTCAAGGAGGTCGAGTGGTTTCTTACGATAAACAAACGGGAACAAAAATCTGGCAGACGTCAATTCAGCAGACAGGATATGGCTCCGCGGCAGTGCTTCAAAATGAACAAGGGTTGTTCCTTGTGACCTTAGATTGTGACGGACTGCGATTGCTCGCGATGGAAAATGGTGAGGAAGTCGCTTTTCATGCCTGGCCGTCCCCGTTTCGCACCAATTCAACAACTCCGATCATCCGGGGAAACCGGATCTTCATTTCGACGGCCTATAACGTCGGCTGTGCGTTGTTTGAGTTTGATGGGCGGCAACTCAAGGAGATTTATTCGAATCGCGAAATGCGGAATCATTTCAACAACAGCATCCTCTCCAAGGGTTACCTTTTTGGATTCGATGGTAATTCGAATCTCGGTCGCGTTGTTCAATTGACCTGCATGAACTTTGAAACAGGGGAGGTCGCTTGGAAACAGAAGGGGTTAGGATGTGGGTCGCTGATGATCGCCGACGGCAAGCTCTTAATCCTTGCTGAAAACGGCACTCTTGTGTTGGCCAAGGAGACCTCAGAAAGTTATCAAGAATTGAGCCGATCTGCGTTTCTGGAGGGTCGCTGCTGGACGGTGCCGATTCTTTTGGACAAACGGATTTACGGTCGAAATGCCGCTGGAACACTCGTTTCTCTGGATCTCTCGCCTTAGGGTGTTGGGGCCTAAAAGCGATGAATTCCAGCGATAATCAAACGCCCAATCGGGTGCGGACTTCAACTCCTAAACATCGCACGGACCAGACTTCCCTGGTTCCCACTCCTGATCGCCCGCACCGTCGGTTCCGCGGCATTCTGTTCAACAGCATCCGCATTCTTGACCGAGGGAACGATTCGGCAAAAATGAGCGTCCGTCCTCAGCAGGAATGAGTCGTCAAACACGGTGGGACAGGCCCTGTGTTTCCCGTCGCGTGAGTGGATGGCGACTGGATCATCAATCCGGCCGAGAGGGATCACCGTCGTCTTTCCTGATTGATTACTGAAATAAATCTTCTCGTTGGCGAATAGCAGTGAGGCCGATTAGTGGCCGGGAATTCGTTGTGTCCAGATGACGTCACTCGTTTTGCGATCAATGCTCGAGGCAACTCCTTGGTCAGTGACGCAATCGCTCTGGTCTCCCACGACAACAAGAAACGGCATGGTGGAAACCTGCTTCAACACCCGCGCAGTCGATGTGATAACGTTCCGATTCAGGGAGGCCGAGTCTGGCTGATCGACGCCATCACAGGGGAAAACGAGAAAATTGCTGGCGACGATCGGTGAGCGGCCCGCTCCCTCCACAGGTGAATCCGGCAGCTCCGTGCTCGCCGAAGTGACATAGCAGAAGACTTCCGTCGACGATCGATGTCGGCAAAGTATGACTATTCCGCGAATGAATTGGTGGTGGCTTCTTCTCGCGGAAAAGCTCCACATCACTTAATCCGTGACTGATCTCGAAGTCGATTGCGATGGCTCGAAATGTCACCAAACCGAAGCGGCTCTTGTCACTCGTGGCGATTCCGTTTGTCGGCGCGGCCCCGCGATCAACCAACTCCTGCTCGGGTAGCGGTTCTTCGATTGCCGTCCTGAGCCAGATTGTCGTGTTGGCAAGCACCGGAGATGACGAACTCCGACCGACTACTGGAGTCTTTCGCATTTTTTTTCTGTCTCAATTGAGATTGTCGGCAGTCGGCTGCTGCCGCATTTTGGGCGACAAGCAAAACACCAGAATCCGACAGTCGCTGGCGATTGGCCTACGGGATCTCTCGGGGCAAAGGACTGCAGGTGTGTTGGACAACGGAACTGCGACAGTCCGCAAAAGATCTTTTTAGTCGGGCAACGACTCGGTCGATTCTCGCTGTTTGAATTCTGTTGTGTGTCGTTTGTACGGCTCCGCGGTGACGGCCAACAGGCCCTTGAGAGTGCGAAGATTCATTGTGTCCAAGTCTTCTCCGTCTCGTTCTCCTTTCTCCGTTTCCAGGTACACCGGTATCTCAGCAAACCGTGGATCGTTAACAATGTGGCGAAACGGCTCGATACCAAGATGTCCTTCACCAATATGTTCGTGGCGATCGACACGGCTCCCTAGCGGTTTCTTGCTGTCATTCAGATGCCATGCCCGAATGCGGTTGATACCGATCAGCTCATCGAATTCGGTCATCGTCGCGACATAATTGCTTTCCGATTGGAGGGGATACCCGGCAGCAACAATGTGGCAGGAATCGACGCAGACACCGAGTCGTTCCGGTTCGCGAACCCCTTCAAAAATCTCGCCAATCTGTTCAAAACGATGTCCCAGACAAGTTCCCTGTCCGGCAGTTGTCTCCAACCAAATTTGGCACCGTATTTGTTGCGTCCTGCTGTGAATGTCATCTAATGCGAGGGTAATTCGCCGCAAGCCTGCGGACTCCGAAGAACCGACGAATGCTCCGGGGTGTGCAACAACACCGTCAAGGCCGAGTGCTTCTGCCCGCTGCAATTCGTCGATCATCGCATCCAACGACTTTCTCCATAAAACATCGTTCGGACTTGCCAGATTGATCAGATAACTGTTGTGAGCACACGGATGTCGAATTCCGGTTCTTTCGATGGCTTGGCGAAACAAACGAACGTCGTCCTCTGACAGTTCTTTGCCCTGCCATCGGTTGTTGTTCTTTGTAAAAAGTTGGACTGTGTCCATTCCGAGTGCTGCCGCGGTCTCGACGGCCTTGTAGTAACCGCCAGATATGGACAGATGAGAACCAAACAGCGGCATGCAATGGACTCTCTTTGTTTTGGGAGCTTCGACGAATCGGCGAGGACGTCCCAACTTAAGACGCTAAAAAAATCGGCGGCGGGACCGGCGTCAGTGCTTTCCCGGTGGTTGAGGCCGAAAAAACCTCATCGATTCTTTGACAACGCGACGGCGAGAGGCGATCCGAACAAGAAGGGTGAGCAGGAAATTTCGCCAGCCGGGGACGCAGTACTGGCGACGACGGGAGAGGGCCTTCAGCCCCTTGCGCACGACGTAATCGACATCCAACGCGGCGTGCTTCCGAAGCCAACCGGGTGCGCCGGCAATATCAAAAAAACTCGTACGCGTCACACCCGGGCAAAGTGTCGAAACGGTGATTCCCAGATCTCTCAATTCACAATGCAGCGCTTCACTAAAATGCAGCACAAAGGCCTTACTAGCGGAATAGGCACCCATGTACGCGACTGGCTGAAATGCCGAGAGCGATGCAACGTTCAAGATCCCACCCCGGCCTCGCTGCAACATCTCAGGCAGCACAAGATACGTGAGTTCGATCAAGGCGGACACGTTGAGGCGAATCATTGTCAGAATCCGATCCACATCCGCGTTGTGCACCTCGCCCACAATTCCAAATCCGGCATTGTTGATCAGCAACGCGATCGTCTTGCCATGAGCCGCAATCTCTGCCAGTATCCGTTGCGGCTCCCCGGGACTCGACAGGTCCGCCGTGATCACTAGGCATTGGGTCCCGTGTTTTGTATGGAGTTCGGTTGCCAATTCGTCCATCAATTCACCGCGACGTGCAACGAGGACGAGGTGCATTCCATGAGACGCAAGCTGGCGTGCGAACTCGGCTCCGAGTCCGGTACTGGCTCCGGTCACCAAGGCCCACTGGTTTGCAAATTGCTTCCACACGATGACGGATCTCGCATCTACCAATAATGAAATGTGCCAAAATCCCACGAGTCGATTTCGGGGATGTCGTCACCAACGTGAGCCCGACAACGGACTTGCCATCGAAGGGGATGAAATGTTCGAGTGTTCCCCATGCTAACAAAGTTCAGTCGATGTGACACGTTATTTAATCTATTGTTCCGAATGATGGTTACGGAGCAGGCGATCTATTCCGCCGTTTTCAAGTCCGTTTGAAGCGGGGAGGTAATGTCGAGAGGCGATCCATCTCGGGTCAAAAACGGTCGATTAACCATGGTTTAGAGGTTACCAAATTTCAGGGTCTTCCACAGACACTCCCCCAAAATTGCAGCGTACGAGACGAGATTCCACGCCTCACCGCGCCTGTCCCTTTGCACAGCGGAACTTTTCTTTTTACCATTTTTTCCATCTGCCGATGCAATTTCATATTCTCTCCAACACTGTTGCCCTTGCGAGCGTAGTAAGGCGACAGTGACACTATGCTCGACACAATGACCCATTGCGACATAACCGCATTTGACGAAGACGACATGGGTGCGTCTGCCACTGAGGCACGGCTGGTGGATGAGGCACGCCGAGGGAGTCGTCAAGCATTTGGCGAATTGGTCATCCGCTACGAAAGACGATTAGTTCGAGTCATTCTGCAGTTTTTAAAGAGCATCGAGCAAGCGGAAGATCTGGCGCAGGAGACATTTTTGAAAGCCTATGAGCGGCTGGGACAGTTTGACCCGGCACAACGATTCGGCCCGTGGCTGTTTCGAATCGGTATCAACCATACACTCGACCATTTACGATGGACAAAAAGAAATCGACGTGTCAAATGGTTGTTGTTTTCCGATCATTCTTCGAAAACACAGCTTGACCCTGCTGTGGCTGACCCGCGTATTGCGAGCGATCTGCAACAAGAGGTCGAAGCTGTCTTGGACCAGATTCCGGAAAATTATCGTATGGTCCTGATGCTGCGTGATTTGCAAAATTTTTCGACTTCTGAGATTGCAACAATGCTCAATCGGAAAGAGGTGACAATCCGTTGGCGACTCGCAGAAGCTCGAAGAATGTTTGAAGGAATTTGGGTCAAGAGACTGGATCAGGGGCACACTTCGCGGGGTGACGTTGCTTCATTCGGTTCCAATATTGACGTTGATGGTCAAAAACACTGAGCGAAGAGGGATTTGCTGTGAACTGCATACAAGCCAGCCGTCTGCTTCCTTTATGGGTCGGTGGTGATTTGTCAGATACGAGGGAGGTGGACGCCATTCGGAGTCATCTCGCTCTCTGTCGACCGTGCCTTGAATGGCAGCAGCGGTTACAGCGGAGTCTTGGTGCAATGCAGTCTGTTGCCACGGAAGCAGCCGCTGAATCCTCTTTGCGACCCAGCCTTTGGCCGCGTGTGGTCGCCGTTTTGCCGAGCTTGCATCGCCGTCGAGATCGGTTCAACGGATGGATCCCCGTTTCTGTGATGGCTTTGGCGGCACTCTTGATGGTCGCGGTCTCCATTACCTCCGTCCATCGCGAGTTGCGAGAACCACAACCGCTGGTCTGGCATCTCGGCCCGCCATCTCCTTCAAACGGGAGGAACCTGTTCGACTCCGATTCTCGGTTTGCTCCCCACCCCGGGTCCACGGAGCCATTGGAGACGCTCCTGCTTCCCGCAGCCAATAAGTTCCCCGCAAACTGGTGAGATTGTCACCTTTCGGCTAGGCTAGCGAGCGATCGATGGAACCTGTCAACTCCGTCCATCCGACAGTGGGTCCTCGGGGGATGTTTGGCTCGCTGTGACATCCGTCAAGGCCTGACCTGAATCTCTCTAGGCTAACGATATCTTTGAGACGGGAGTCACTCGAATCGTGGAGAATTTATTGGCGGGGCAAGTCGCACTTGTGACCGGAGCGGGGCGCGGATTGGGCCGGGCTTTTGCCGAGCGATTGGCAAGGCTGGGTTGTCATATTGCGGTCCATGGCATGCGTGAAAACGGTCCCGCAGAATACGGTGAGGGAACAACTCTGACGGACACCGCACGACAAATCAGTAGTCAGTTTGGGGTACGTACAATCCGCGTCCTCGGCGATCTGACTGTCGGATCCGATGTTGAAAACGTTGTTCAATCGACGATCTCCGAGTTAGGACCCATCGATATCTTGGTTCAAAATGCCGGTGGTGATATCGCGGCGGCGGGAGGGAAACCCAACCCCAATAGCGCCGTGGTGATGAAAGAGATCGATATCAAATCGGTTCTGGACAGGAATCTGCTCAGTACGATCCTGATCTGCCAACAGGTCGCTCGTGGCATGATGCAGAGACGACGAGGACGAATCATCACTATTAGTTCGACGGCCGCCTTCAAAGGGAGCGAAAGCAGTGCGATTTACTCAACAGCCAAAGCCGCTGTGGTCGAGTACACGCGTTGCCTCGCCACAGAACTTCGAAGTTTCAATATCGCGGTCAACAGTATTGCGCCTGGCGACACGCGCACCGGACGATTTTTGGGAACGCGGCAGGTTGCCCAAGAACGCCTCCTGGAAGACGGAACGCTCGACAGAATTGGTCTTGTGGATGAAGTGGCTCGCGTTGTTGAATTTTTCGCAGGCCCCCTCGGTGACTTTGTCTCAGGGCAGGTGCTGCGGGTGGATGGTGGAAACCAATGTTGGTCCGCTTGAGCTGAAGTCATCCGCTCGATGTGTGCCACGGACCTCCAAACACGCACGATCTCACCCGCCAATGGTCGAACGCATCGGATGCTGAAACGGTGTCTGGCAGACACATTTTCTAATTTCCGAGCCGTCTCTCGTCCGTCTCTTGTGCTTGCCTGTCACAGTGTGGTTCGATGCACGCACAATAATCGCCTTGAGACTGCTGAAGACTCCCGCGAAGCGTGTTATTCAACACGCTTCGGAGTAACATGAGCCCGCTGATTTTGAGGACCATGTGCTTTTGTGTGAAATGAAATTTGATGACACCTTTAGTCGAATTCTGGATCGATGTTGGCGGGACGTTTACCGACTGCCTGATGAAGTCCCCTGATGGAACTCTTTCGACGTACAAAGTCCTCTCATCCGGGATCACGAAAGGTCGTGCAACAGAGTTCGTCGGCGAACGGCAGTTTCGCGATCAGGCACGTGTGGGCGATTCTCCGGCCTTTTGGAGGGGATACTCGTTGACCCTGCTCGATGAGTCGGGAGCGTCTGTGCTAAGCTGCCGCGTCCTGGATTTTGATGCTCTCACCGGGACATTCACTCTGGATGCCGACTGCTCCCCCTTGATGCCGAATTTACTTGGTGAGCCGACAGCCTTCCGCGATCATGCCCTCCCCATCACAAAGCGTCCAGGATCGATTGGCAACTATGAACTGAGCAGCGGTGAAGAGGCGCCCATTCTGGCGATCCGTACGGCGTTGGGACTGCGTTTGGAGGAAACGATCCCAACCGCGATTGTGCGTCTGGGAACAACTCGTGGAACGAACGCCTTGCTGACACGACGTGGTGCAAAAGTGGGATTCATCATCACCAAGGGATTTCGTGACGTATTGCTCATCGCCAATCAGGATCGACCTCGATTGTTTGACCTCGCCATCCAGAAGCCCGAGCCGTTGTTTTCGGTAGTGGCGGAGATCGACGAGCGACTGGATTCTTTAGGAGCGGTCCTCACAACACCGAGGGAGGCCGAGGTGCGTGATCAGATCCGTGCCTTGAAATTCGCCGGATGTGAATCGCTTGCCATTTGCCTGCTGCACGCATTTGCCAATCCCGTTCATGAACTATTGGTTGAGCAGATTGCTCGGGACGAGGGCTTTACAGAGATCAGTACATCGAGCCGCTTGTCGCCTCTGATTAAGATTGTCTCGCGCGGCGACACCACGGTGATGGACGCGTATGTGAATCCGATCCTGCGTGATTACGTAGGAAAGTTGCTTGGGGCTTTGGGGACCGCGAATTCCGGCAACGTTGCCGGAATAACTGCTCCACACACACTGAAATTGATGACCTCTTCGGGCGGCCTCGTCGATGCCGCTCGATTTACCGGCAAAGACAGCGTGCTCTCCGGACCTGCCGGAGGCGTCATCGGATTCTCACGCGTCGCTCAGCGGGCAGGTTTCGCAAAATCGATCGGCTTTGACATGGGTGGGACGAGCACTGATGTCTCGCGTTTCGATGGACGATTTGAGCGAGAGTTTGAAACGATCAAGGCGGGCGTACGCGTTGTCGCTCCGATGCTGGCGATTGAGACCGTGGCCGCAGGAGGCGGCAGCGTCTGCGGTTTTGATGGCGTGAAACTGTTCGTCGGCCCCCAGAGTGCCGGCGCCAACCCCGGTCCCGCATGCTACGGCCGAGGGGGGCCGTTGACGATTACCGACGTGAATCTCTTCCTCGGCAAGATCATTCCAGAGCGGTTTCCGTTCCCGCTCGACCACTCCGCGGTGGAAACACGCCTTTTCGAATTGTGTGAACGCGTGATGGACTCACCGCTCGGACGTCGATACTCCGAACACGAATTGGCACAAGGATTCATCGATATTGCAAATACCACGATGGCCCGAGCAATTCGTAAAATCTCCGTCTCAAAGGGGTACGATCCTGCGGAATATGCGTTGGTCACCTTCGGCGGTGCTGGGGCTCAGCATGCCTGTGCACTCGTTCAATCCCTCGGCATGAAAACAGTCCTATCGCATCCCTATTCAGGCATTATGAGCGCTTATGGAATTGGACTTGCCGACGTTCGTCAGTTGAAAGAACAGGGAGTGCTGAAGCCGTACTCGCCGGAGTTACTTGCCGCATTGGAATCGGACTTCGTCCGCATGGCCACTTCCGCAACTGAGGCGGTAGTGGCCGAGGGGATTTCCGCAGATCGTATCGACACGCCAATCCGGTCGCTCGACATCCGATATCAGGGCATCGAAGCCTCTCTCAATGTGATCCAGCCGAGTGATGGTAATTTCGCCGCAGCGTATGCCACACGACATCAGCAGCTTTATGGATATACAAGGCCTGACCGTGCATTGGAGGTCGTGGCAGCGAGAATTGAAGTGGTTGGCAGGCAGCCCGATCCCGTTGAGAATTCGGCAGCGGAAACGGCGCGTGTTCCTGAACCCCACTCATGGACGGAGACTTGGTTCCATGGATCCCCACATCCGACGGCCGTCTTTTTGCGAGAACAACTTCATCCCGGTGACACATTCAACGGCCCGGCGATCATGTGCGAACCGACATCGACGGTTGTGATCGACCCCGGTTTTGAGGCAGTCATTCTCGGCCGAGGTGAAATCGTCATCACAATCCGGAGCGATGCGTCCAACGCGACAAGCGAGCGGGGATCACGTGAAACGCCAATCGATCGACAACCTGTCTCCCTCGCGGAGGAACCTCCGGCAGCGGATCCCATCCGCATCGAAATCTTCAACCATTTGTTCGCCTCCATCGCCGAACAAATGGGGATCGCGTTGCAACAAACGAGCCTGTCGACGAACGTCAAGGAACGTCTGGATTTTTCCTGTGGTATCTTCTCGGCCCAAGGTGAACTGGTTGTGAATGCACCACACATTCCCGTCCATCTCGGCGCCATGAGTGAGACGGTTCGTCGCATCATTGAGGACAATCCAACACTGAAGTCTGGCGATGTCTTCGTTACGAATGACCCCTATCGCGGTGGATCTCACCTTCCTGACGTCACGGTCATCACACCTGTCCACGAGGAAACGACCGGGGAATTGATGTTCTTCACCGCCAGCCGTGCTCATCACGCCGAGATTGGTGGCATCGTTCCAGGCTCGATGCCTCCGTTCTCAAAAACGCTCGCGGATGAGGGTGTACTGATCCGCAACTTTTTGCTGGTCGATGGCGGCAGATCGCGTGATTCCGAACTGCGAACGCTCCTTCAGTCCGGACCGTATCCCTCCCGGTCTGTCGGCGACAACCTCGCCGACGTGTCGGCTCAGGTGGCCGCTAACCGTACCGGCGCAAGCCAACTGCAGCGATTGGTGGAATCGCAGACGTGGCACGTTGTTCGCGCCTTCATGTGTCACATTCAAGCTTCGGCGGCGGCGAAGATGCGTTTGGCACTAGAGGAATTGAGTCGCGACTCATCCGCGTGGCGCCGGTCGCCCGAACCGGCTAACAACGTGCCTCGGACTGTCGCTGAAGTCGGCCCACCGGCCTGTCTGACAAACGCGGAGGCCGTCAATCAGGACGTCTCGCAACATTCCCAGAGTCTCGCACAACAGAACGCCGGACATCTGCCGATTGCGAATCGACAATTCACGTGTACCGATTGCCTCGATGATGGTTCGCCAATCTGTGTGACGATCACAATTTCCGCTGGTCATGCCACGGTCGATTTTACCGGGACCGGCCCGGTGCTGGCGACAAATCTTAATGCCAATCGGGCGATCGTCACCGCAGCCGTGCTGTACGTCTTTCGATGCCTCATCAAGGACGAGATACCACTCAATAGTGGTGTCTTGGACCCCGTGACCATCATTCTTCCCAGTTGCCTACTCAACCCCCCCTCGCACGATGATCCAAGACAATGTGCGGCAATGGTCGGTGGCAACGTCGAAACATCGCAACGCGTCGTCGATGTCTTGCTCGGAGCTTTGGGTGTAGCGGCGGCGAGTCAGGGAACAATGAACAACCTAACTTTCGGCGACGAAACGTTCGGATACTACGAAACCATTTGCGGCGGAAGCGGCGCCACACGCGATGCGGACGGTGCCGATGCCGTGCATACACACATGACAAATACGCGGCTGACCGATCCCGAAGTGATCGAACGCCGCTATCCTGTCCGGATTCATGAGTTTTCAATCCGACCGAACTCGGGTGGGATAGGCAATCATCGCGGTGGAGACGGCATTGTTCGCAAAATCGAATTCCTGAAGCCACTTCGAGTGTCGATTCTCTCCGAGCGTCGCGGTCAGTTCCCTCCCTTTGGTCTCCAGGGAGGCGGGGCGGGCCAACTGGGCCGCAACACACTGCGACGGGCTGGTGCGACGAATATCGATGCTCTTGCTGGAAAAGTGTCACTCGATGTTCAGGCCGGAGACGTGCTGACGATTGAGACACCGGGAGGTGGCGGATTTGGCTTGAGTGTGACATGACTCCCCGGCATTGAGCCGATATCATGGGACACCACTTGCGCCTCGTGAGTGGACACTTTTCCCTAAATAAAGGATCGTATTCGTGGCAGCCAATCGACGTGCTGATGTGGACAAGGCTCTGGCCGATGTAGATTTCTCGAAGCACAACTACCAAGTTGAATTCGATACGACCGAGGGAAAAATCCTGCTGGATGTCTACCCTGACGTGGCTCCGGGACACGCTCGCAATTTGATCGGACTGACAAAAATTGGATTCTATAACGGGATCATTTTTCATCGAGTGATCTCGAACTTCATGATTCAAGTGGGATGCCCCCAAGGAACGGGGACGGGCGGCCCCGGCTACACCATTAAGGCGGAATTCAACGAGACGCCGCACGATGCAGGAATTCTTTCGATGGCACGAACCAACGACCCAAACTCGGCTGGCTCGCAATTCTTCATCTGCCTCAGCCGTGAGGGAACACGCAGCCTCGATAATCAGTACACCGTCTTCGGAAAGACCGCCGATCAGGCGAGTCTCGATATTGTAAAGGCCATCGGAGCGGTCAAAACCAATGATTCCGACAAACCACTGAAAGAGATCAAGATCAACTCCGCACGAGTCATTGCGACAACAAAGCCACTGTAATTGCAATCACGAAACTCGCATGACAGAGACAACGGTCAGCGACTCATCGCAGTGGCCGAAGAGAGGGAGTGACGTCCAACGACAGTCCCTCTCTTCACGTTTTGTGTGGGACGTCGGTTCAATTCCCGAGAATGGAATTCCACAATGGCGGACAAAATACAGTTGAGCACCGGGCTGGATGTTCGGCGGGCATGTCGTCGGGGTCAATGGACTGGCCCCACGGCAGGGCTGGCCGCGAATTATGTTCAGGCCAATCTCGTCACATTGCCTCGAGAGTTCGCGTTCGATTTTCTGTTGTTTTGTCAAAGGAATCCCCGGTCTTGTCCGTTGATTTCCGTCACGGAGGCCGGTAGCTGGCAGCCCTCGGAGGTGGCGACTGACGTCGATTTGCGGAGCGACCTGCCAAGATACCGTGTGTGGCAGGACGGAAACCTTGTCGATGAGCCGACAGCGGTGACGGATCTCTGGCGAGATGATCTTGTCAGTTTTCTGATCGGCTGCTCATTCACTTTCGAAGCGTCGTTGATCCGGAATGGGATTCCGGTGCGTCATATCGAACGTGGCTGCAACGTGCCGATGTTTCAGACGAACATTCCCTGCCGGCCAGCGGGGCGATTTGCGGGACCGCTTGTGGTTTCCATGCGGCCACTCAAGCCCTCCGATGTCCTTCAATCCTTCGAAATTTCATCGCGGTTTTCTGGATCGCATGGATCTCCGATCCACGTCGGATATCCTGAACAGATTGGCATCGTAGACATCAACCGTCCCGACTATGGAGACGCCGTTGCTGTTGAAGAGGGTGAACTTCCCGTCTTTTGGGCCTGCGGTGTGACCCCTCAGGCTGCTCTTCAGAAGTCCCAAATCCCGTTTGCGATCACGCACGCACCTGGCTGTATGTTTGTGACGGATGTTATCGATCCCCAGTCATCTCGTTGAAAAACGTGACGTGGACTGCTGTTTGGCCAATCACTCTGATCCGGACGAATTCCCGTCATGAACGGACGCACGGAGGGCCGTGTCTGCCTGAATACCGAACACATTTCTCGAGAAAGTTCGAACATGTCCGATCCGTTGCGATTCGAACGAGCCACGGACCATTTGCAGGCCGCGTATGGTCGGCCCTGTCTTCCGACCGCGGATTCGACTTGGGCACTTGCGTTGCAAGTCCTGTTCGGCATTTCGACCGGCCATCACCTGAGCCCTGTTCTGAACGAGATACTGCGGTCGCCGCCACTCGTCTCGCCGACGCAGACCGTATCTTCGACGACCGGACACTTAGTTGAGGTTCTGAATCCCATTCCTCGCGGCCCTCAAAAGAGCTCCGTCGTTCGAGCCATGGCGGCATGGTGGATCGAACAATTCGGCGACGAAATTTCTCCCCAATGGTCGAAGGGCCTAGACTTTTATCGCGTATCGCTACGAACCCTCCGCGGACTCGGCCCGTCCACCGTCGATGAACTTTTGTTGTTCGCGGCTCGATTAAACGTTTTTCCTCTGGATCGATCGGCACTGCGCGTCGCCGTTCGCCATGGATGGCTCGCTCTGCCCCTCGAAGAGGAAGAGGCACAGTTATTTTTCATCGACGGCCTCAAACAGGCCAAGATTGATCCGCGTGAGTTCTCATCGTTACTCTCCAAAGTCGGCGAGAACCACTGTGGACGCGAACCGATCTGTGATGGTTGTGCGCTCCAAGCACTGCTTCCGACCGGCGGGCCGCTGTCTCCAGAAAGCTGCTGACGGCTTCACAATCGATACAACCGATACCCTCGCAGATCATCCTTCAAGTTTTGCCAATTGACAATGTCTTCTCTATCGGAACAGGTTCCGAAATTCCGATTCCAATCGCGGCAATCTGTATCGATTAGGAAAGAGAGGGTGTCGACGTGGACTTTGAACTGCTGGTCATTGGCGATGAACGCGAGGCCATTGAGAACGCTCTGGCTGCCGGTCGTCGTGGGCAATACACGGCTCTGGTGCAACCGACGAACTTCGAGAGGGGTGCGATAGCGATCGACGTACTGCGCGAAGCATCCACGAACATTGGAAATCCGTCACGGGCTCGTCTGCGTGAATTGCGAAACGAGGTGAATCGAATTTTGCATTCTCAACGGACAGCCGATCGGGTGGAACTCGATCGCCTCGGTGTCAATATTTTTTCAGGCGACGTCCGGTTTCTCGATCAGCAGGCCGTCGGTGTTTGTTGCAGGGGGGAAGCCTCGACATCGATTGTGTTGAGCGGCCAGAAAATCTTGCTTGCCTGTGGCACCCGTTCTCTCCGCCCGCATCACTTCCGCTTTGATGATCGCCTTGTGCTCGATGTCGAATCATTGCTAGATCTAGACGAATTGCCAAGATCGCTGCTGGTGGTCGGAGCGGGGGAAAGCGGGCTCGATCACGCGTTGTTTCTCGCGTCGATGGGCGTCGATGTTACGGTCATCGATGCCCGTGCAAGTCTCCTCGACGTTTACGGAGGGTTGACTGACACCGCACGGTTATTCGAGGCACAGTCGCTCGACATCGCATTTCGACTCGGTGACGAGGTGATCGGTGTGGCGACACGGCAGAATGAACGCGTCGCGGTGCAATTGGCAAGTGGAACAGTATTCGTTGCCGATGCGTGTCTCGTCTGTGTTGGTCGTGTCGGCAACACCGATACGTTGAACTTGGAAGCCACCGGGGTGGGTCTCGACGAACGCGGCTTAGTGTGGTGTGATGCCGACGGTGGAACGTGGGTTTCCAACATTCGTGCGGCGGGCCCTGTGGTTGGATTTCGCTCCAACAAGGAACTTGCTGGCTGACAGGCGATGATCGTCACCGAGACTCATGAGAGCCCGTCAGGAGGCGATGTGATCACCGCATTTTTGTGGCGTAGATTGCCTGTTCCATGTCACTGGGTAGCGGTGCGGAAAAGGTCTGCCATTGGCTGGTCCTCGGGTGAGTGAATGCTATTTCAGCGGCATGGAGCGCCTGGCGACGGATGAATCGTGAGATCGGTGGATCGTCAACCGCGCGATCCGGCTTGAGTTCGCCGCACATTCCGTAGAAAGGATCACCGACAACAGGGTGGCCGATTGTCGCGAGATGAACTCGAATTTGATGCAATCGACCCGTACGCGGCTTGGCGCAGATCAATGTGTGTTGCGGATATCGTTCGATGACCTCGTAACAGGTTTTGGAGGGCTTGGCGTCGAGGGCATCGCCTCGGCAGGTCATCAGAGCGCTCGACTCACCGCGAGACCGGCCGATGGGGAGATCGATTGTTGCCTCATCGTCCGTCACCACGCCCTCCACAAGCGCGATGTACGATTTTGCGATTCGCTCTCGCTGAAACTCAATCGAAAGCAATCGCAGCGACAGATGATCTTTGGCTATGGCGACGACGCCACTCGTTTCTCGGTCCAATCGATGCACGATTCCCGGTTTCCTTTGTCCTGGATAATCCGACTGGCGGTCCAAGTGATACTGAACGGCATTGGTCAGCGTACCCGACGGATCCTTTCCTGTGGGATGAATAATGAGTCCCGCCGGCTTATTGACAATCAGCAGCCACTGATCCTCAAACAGGATCTCGAATGCGATCTTTTCGGCGGGCATCAGATTGTCTGGGGGTTCGAGCAGGGTCACGGCGACCACTTCGCCTGTAAACACTCTCTGGTCCGGCGTGGCGACAGATCCGTTAACCGTGACCTGACCCGCTCGCACCAATCGGTGGATCCTCCATGACGTATAGCTTCGCAGGTGCCGCGAAAGAAACGTGTCAACGCGAGTCCCCGATAGATATCCCTCAACGACCACGGTGGCGGATTGCATAGAACAAACAGTCTCGATAAAACGAATGCCGAATTTACACCGAGTCGCCATTGATTGAAAATGGGGCGATTCGAATCGGTGGGCGACGCGTCAAATTTTTGCAGCGTTGATCCTATCGTCATTCACTGTGCGATTCTTGGTCTCTCGCAGGCGATTCAACAGATTACTGAAAACGATGCAATTTCGTTGTTCTGATCCTTTGAAAAGAGGGGAGCCAATCGCTGCAGCGTCGCGATTTTTTGGCGTCGTCCACTTTGAGTTTTATCGGAGCAGCATCACTCTTCGAAGATGCTCCTGCGGGTAACGCCGTTGCCAGCGAACGCGTCCGGGTGGGCATCGTCGGAGTTGCCGAGCGTGGATTGTCACTGGTCAATACGTTCTCTCGCAACCCCAGTTGTGAAGTTGTTGCCCTCGCCAATCTCGATGCCTCGATGTTCGCATCGGCGATGATGGCCGTCGAAAAAACCGCTGGTCACAACAGTGTTGAAAGGCAGCGGATGGTGACCGCGATGAAAAAGAATGGCCGAGTCGTTCAATGGGGGATTCAGGCACGGACGACGGAAAGAATGAGAACAGCCACGGAGTTTATTCGTACCGGGGGCGCTCGGACGCTGCCTTGTGGCTCGTGCTTGGGAGAGTTCCCAGCAGGGGAGTATCGGCTTTCCTAAGGATTGCGAAGTACCCGTCGACGTCGACTATGACAGGTGGCTCGGTCTGGCACCCAAACGTCCCTTTAATCGAATTCGATGTCACGGTCGCTGGCATTGGTTTTCTGAGTACGAGACGGGGGATCTTGCAAACGACGGTGTGCACCGACTTGACCTGGTTCTCGGAGCGTTGAGCGTCGCATCCGAGGCACAAGGTGGCGGACAATCGGGCTCCCCAGCACCGTCTCAGCCCACGGTAGCCAGTGGTACTTCGAGGACATGCAGAAGTGGCCTGATAGGCTGCAAGTCAACTCTGAATTTGGCGGAAATTTTCCAAAGCTATTAACTGACGAAATGCGGATTTGGGCGTCGTATCCCTTTCTCGGCGAAAAAGAGGGAGCAGCCGTTTACGGTGACAAAGGGCAGATTGTGATTGGCAACCGGCCGTGGAAAGCCCTCGATGCTGGCGGTCAGGTGCTCGGCGATTTTTCCGGTAACAACGACGAAGCGGCACACGTTCAAAAATTTATCGACTGTATCAAGAGTCGAAATCGACCGAATACGGATTTGGAAACGGTCGGTCATTCCTCGAGCTTGCTGTGTCACATGGGCAATGTTGCTAGCCGTATCGGACGCAAACTCCAATTCGATCCCGGAAATGAAACTTTTGTCGATGATGCCGATATGCGAACGGGTTAAGACCCCGCGTCGAGTACCGTAAACCATGGCTGTTGCCATGGGTCTAAGACCGACTATACTGGGGACTCGTCTTCAGGGAGATTGCTGGTCATGCTTCAGATTCTCGGTCGAACCGCTTCCATCTGTGGTGGCGTCTCGCGACGCCAACTGCTTCAGGCTGGCGGTGCAGGACTTCTGGGGTTGTCTTTGCCGAAACTGCTTCAGGCGGAAGAGGCTCTCCTGGGGCAGAAAACTGCCGCGTTACGCCCGCGCGCCAAATCAGTGATCTTCCTGTTTCTTTTTGGCGGGCCGAGTCAGTTAGAAACATGGGACATGAAGCCCTTAACGTCCAGCACGATTCGCGGGCCGTTCTCCCCAATCGCGTCGCGCACACCAGACTTGCACCTGTGCGAACGGCTTCCTCAATGTGCCGCGATCTCGGATCAATTTGCCGTCCTGAGAACGATGTCTCACGACTACAATGATCACAGCGGGGCAGGGCACTTCATTCAAACGGGCAAACGCTGGCAGATCCCCGTCGGTGGTGGTTTCAACGCAACTCCACAAGACTGGCCGTCGATCGGATCGGTGGTGGAGTACCTTGATCAAAACGTCAGTCGGGACGGTCTCCGGAGTCCGGAGACTCGCGGACAACGCAGTGCCTCCGAAAACCTTCCCGGTTACGTCGTCCTGCCCAACAAACTCGGCAAGATTCAGTCGACGCCGTACAGTCGGCCGGGCGAATATGCCGGGTGGCTGGGACGGGCCTACGATCCAATCACGACATCCGTCGACAAGGCAAACAACGAAGACAATCCCTACTTCCGGCAGTGCTCCAACGACGAACTGACGTTTCAAATCGAGGGCCTGCTGACTCCGCAATCAATGACGCTGGATCGACTCCACGCCCGTCAATCGTTGCTCGGGCAGTACGAACAACAACTGCGTGGGATGGACAATGAAAAAACGTGGTCGGTCTATGATCGTTACCAACGACGTGCGTTGTCTCTGGTGACATCTGCAGAAACACGTAATGCCCTCGATCTGAATCGAGAATCGGTCGGAATTCGAGATCGATATGGACGCCATCTTTTTGGTCAATCGACGCTCATGGCACGTCGTCTTGTCGAAGCCGGTGTCCGCTACGTGACTGTCCATTGGGACGCACCAGACGGTTACAGCTGGGATTCGCACATCAACAGTCAGGATCTCGGAAATCACTTGATGCCGGGTCTCGACCAAGCCCTGTCCGCGTTGCTCACGGACCTCAAGGAACGCGGACTGCTCGACGAGACACTTGTCGTCTGCCTCGGTGAAATGGGTCGGACACCGCGTACCAACGCGACTTGGGGTCGAGGTCACTGGAGTACTCTTTTTCCCGCAGTCATTGCCGGAGCCGGTATCCGCGGCGGCATCGTACTCGGCCAGTCCGACAAAGACGCCGCCTATGCCGTGACACCACCCTACAAACCCGCAGACCTAGCGGCCACGATCTACCACGCTCTCGGCATCAGCCAAGAATTGAGACTGCCCGACACCCAAGGCCGCCCGGTTCCCATCATGGACGGCGGGCAGCCGATCGTCGATCTGTTTGGATGATCATCCGTCGCGGCAGCGAGTCCTCGAATCGCACCGTTTGCCGCTCAATCACTTGATTCCAAAAAAACATACGACCCAACAGAAATTGCGTCGAAGACGCACTCCCGCTCATGGAATGAGCCTGAATCATGCCAATCAACATGATGGCACGAAACCATGAACGCGCGGGCGATATACGGCAGCAGACTCATCTGGATCTGACTCACATTCCGGCGGCAAATCCCGAGGGTTTCATGAGTTTGAGTGGCATTCGCACGGTTGGTTGCTGGTGACACTTGGACGGAACCACGTCACGGGTGTTTAAAAACACATTCAAACGCGACGGTCATTTTCCCGGAGTACCCGTTTCTGCTGAGTCCTTTCATGGGAGTGGCCGGACTCTTCGTAACGGACACGCTTTCCGGCTTGAGTCAATTTTTCTGATCGCGGCATTCGGAAAACGTTCGACCGTCTTTCGATTCGTGCATCCGCTTGATGGAAAACGGTGATGCGGTCACGCGAATCGGATATTTCTCAGCAGGAGATGAGGCGTGTTCCTGCCGGCTGGCAGACGCTCGCTCATGAGCACTGCCCCTTACTTCTTCAGTCGCTTATCAAAATACTCAAACAACGCCTTCTCCGCCTTCTCCGCGTCGGCCCCTTGGAAGCCGTGGCCCGCTCCTTCGAGAGTCAGGAGATCGGCTTCGACGGTCGCGGCTCTCAGCTTATCGATGAGCCAGACGGCCTGTTCGTGGGCGACGTACTTGTCCTCGGTGCCGTGGATACAGAGCGTCGGAGCCGAATTCGGCGTGACCCAGTAGAGCGGACTTCCTTGGATGTGGAGATCACGCTTCGTGTCGAGGTTGCCGCCGAACCAGAGAGGGAGGACTTCGTGAGCATCCACGCTCTTGCCGTAAGACTGGGTGAAATCGCTCGGGCCATAAATGTTCACGACGCAAGCGACGGAACTCGACTGGTTCGGGTTGCCGCCGATTCCCTCGAACTGCGGGACATTAGCCGTTACAGCAAGAAACTGCGCCAGGTGTCCTCCGGCAGAGCCACCGGTCGTACCGATGCGACTTGGGTCGATTTTGTAGCTGGCGGAGTTCGCGCGCAGCCACCGTACGGCCGCTTTGGTGTCATGCACGGCTGCCGGGAATTGATGCTGTGGGGCGAGTCGATAAGTCATCGTCGCGGCTACGTAACCACGTTCCGCTAATTTCACGCAGAGTGCGTCATAACTCTCTCGCTTGCCCGCGCGAAAGCCCCCTCCGTGAATGCACAAGATCGCAGGAAACGGCCCGTCACCGGTCTTCGGTCGCGCCAGATTCAACTGCAAATGCTCAACGCCTGGGTTCGAGTATTCGATCCCGGCCTGCCACTCGACCACATCGGAAACGGGTGGCGAACCCAACGCGGTACGGATCGTTAAAAAAAAACATCCCAGCAGGCTGGTACAGAACTGTTTGGACATGCTGAATTTCCCCAGCCAATCGGTGAGTCGAACGATCCCGACCGTGAGTGAGCATTCACAACGACGAAATCGGTCTAACCAATGTACCAATCGTGATCTGACGATGCGATCGCTCCGTGATAGCGAGCGATCTCTAGGGACTTTTTCCGTTTGACCGACGCTTCTGCGATTCAAAAACACGAGATCCTCAGTCACGGAATCAGGCAGCGTGCAACAACAGAAGAAGGCCCAGTCTGCGGCCTCTGCTTGCTCGTTCCATGTCGCTGAGGGGGACCGCCTCGATTGATAGAATCCGTTCGCCCACGGGGGGTTGACCGAGAGGCTGTGTGTGTCGAGATTGAGGAGCGTCAACGGACAGTCGCTGTTCCTCGGATCCAATCTGAAATTCGCTGCCCGCGTGAGGGCCTCGACGCAGGACGTCTCAGTGGTGCCCGCGTGATCGACCAGCGATCCGCCCAACTCTCTCGTGCCTTCGAGGACGATCGTTGCCGATGACAGTTCGTCGGTCACAACACGTTTTAGAAACACCCCAACGGTTGTGACTCCGGATGGGGGAAGCGTCACGATCGCCGTTGGCTCCGTCCGTGCTCAATCCAACTCAGGGGCCGGCGTTGGCTGCACGACCATGACCAACGCAGTCCAAGAGGGGATCAGGATCGGTCGGGAACTGAGATGCACCACAATCGACACATGATGAATGATCGGCTCTATTTGGTTGGATCAAGGGATGTCGAGGGTCGCCGTAATCTGCTTCTTTTCAAGATCCATAATCCAGACCGCTGTTTCTTCACGGTCGGCCATCGCCAGTCGTTTGCCATCGCTGGAGAGCGAGACAAGTTGAGCATTACCACCGAGCGAGTCAATCGTTTCAATTTGTGGTAGGAGCGGATCCGTCAGCGTCAAAATATCGCCGCGGCCAGATTCTAGTGCGAGCAGTCTGCCGTCGGTCGGCAGGAAGAACAGTCGGTTGTAGAGCGGGACTATCGTGCGGGATTGCTTCAGGATGTTGGGTGTGGTGGAACGATGCGGATCCAACAGCATCAGACCGTTTTTGGAATCGGCCATCGCCAACACCGTGGTATCCGCATTGAATGCCAGAGCGGCTACACGCGTTCCAGAGTTGTATTCGGCGATCACTTCAGCCGGTGAACCCTTCCAAACTTTGACGCTGCCTGACGTGTACCCCGTCGCAATCAGTTCACCGTCGTCACTCATGGCCAACGCCGATAATCCCTGAGAGGGAACGCGAATCGTGCGAGCGACTTCACCCATGTTCAGATTCCAGATGTAAACGCTGCCATCGCCCCCACACGTCGCGGTCCATTGACGATTCGGCGTTGTGCAACTCTCTCGAATGCCAGACGCATGCGTGGCCGCGTTTTGCCATTGATCTCGATCAAAGATTCGAGCGACATGACTCGACATAGCCAACAACTTCGTTCCGTTTGGCGCGAGTCCCACAGCATCGATGGAACCTTTCTCTATCGACACTCGTCGCTCGATTTTTTTGGAATCGATGTTCCAAACCTCAATCAAGCCACTGACGTTGCGGCCCGCCGCAACCGTCATTCCGTCCGCCGCTAACAGCAGACTACTCACACGCCCTCGAGGCAGGGATGCGTGTGCAGACGTCAAAAACGAATGAACGAAGAATCCCACAACGGACACTGCGGCGAGGGTTCCGCTGACGGACATCACCACTCGTGGTGAGATGACCTGCGGTTCCGACGAACCAAGAATCTCCGCTGATTCGACGCGTGTGGAGAACTTCTCCCACATCGTACGACGGCGACGATATGGCTGCTTACAGAGTTGGATCAGGCTCTCGCCTCGGGTGTCTCCCAGTTCAATCAGGGCCCTAGCCGCACTGTGACGAACGAGCGAATCTCGATCCGCGAGCAACTCCTCCAAGGGACGGATTGCATCCCGATGTTTCATCGCCCCCAGTGCCTGGGCCGCGTGATTTCGAATCATCGTCTTGCCGTGCTTGAGCATGGCCAGTAAGGCGGGAATGGATGATGCGTCGCATAATTCACTCAACACAGCAATCGCTCGAAGCTGCACGTTGAAATCATCGTGCAGAGCCTCTTCGATGGCCCGAATCGACGCCGGTGATCCGAACCGACCGAGGCTCTTAATCGCCATTTCGCGCACCTGAGGCGAGTCATCTTGACGCGCCGCGTCGATTAACGGCTGGACGATCTTCATCCCTTTTTGATGGCCTAGTGCCTCCGCCGCGCAGATGCGAACACGGACCTCCGGATCTTGCAGGAATTGCAGTAGCCGTTCTGAGGCTTGTTTCATTGGCAGTTTGCGGAGTGCGAAGACAGCTTGCGCACGAATGCCGCGATCGACATCATTCGTCAGATTCATTATTACATCGGCCGCCCGTTGATCCCCAATGTTTCCCAAAGCTTCCAACGCCGCACTTCGCAACGCGGGAGCGTCTGTTTCTAGCAGAGACAATAATGCAGGCGTGGCCGAGGGGTCTTTTCGCTCACCGAGGGCAAAAACGACTTGTTCACGTACCGCATCACTGGAATCGTTGATGGCTGTGAGCAGTAACGGGACAACCGCTTGACTGCCGAGAGTGCCGAGGACCGTCGCCACACATTGGCGGACCGCCGCATCCTTGTCACGCAACAGACGGCCGACATGAGACGCCAGCCGTTCCTCACCGAGTTGTCCGACAACCTCCACAGCCGTCCTGCGAACAACCGCGTCGGTGTGTCCCAGCAACGGCAACACGAGTTGAGGAACACCCGCTCCACCAATTCGGCCTAACAGTGCGAGTGACCGAATGACGAGTTCGTTGTCCGCTTGTTCCAGCGCCGGTTGCAAATGCCGCACGGCCAACGGACCGATGTCCACGATCACCTGCTCGCAGGCAAGACGTTGATCGGGGAAGCGAACCGATCGCACAAACAGCGACGCCACCACACGAGCGTCCCCGATTTTTCCGAGTGATCGCAATGCCGCGTTCCTCACACCGGTGATCTCATGGTCCAACGCTTTGAGCAGCGGGACAACAGCCATCGGCTGACGCAGGTCGCCTAATGCAGCCGCCACCATTTGATGCGTCTGGCTATTCGTGTGGGACAAGAGCGGGATCAAGATCTCGCCGACCCGTTCGTCATGGGATTGACCGAGCGTTTCGATGGCGGTACGGAAGTCGTCCAGCCACTCTCCGCGTCCGCCAAGACCTCGCTCCAATGTCCGTTTTAAGTCGGACAGCTTGAACCCTCCCAATGTTCGTCGCAGTGTGACTGGCGTTCGCAACTCGGGAGCAGCGGATTCGACTTGGTCGACCAACATGTTGGGAACGGGCTTTGCGATTGGTTTGGATCCCTGATCGGCCTTCCCCGATTGTCGTGACTTCAATGACGTCGATCGCCGGGGTCCACGCGGCTCGGTTCCGTCGACTCGTCCACATTGAGGGCACTCCGTCTGCCGGCCATTCGGATGGCGGACAACTGCGAACGGGTGGCCGCACTCACAATTCATCGTGATTTCAAACTGGCTGCTGCCTACCGGCTGTGGTTGCAGCGGTGTGGCCTGCTGCTGTTGTGTTTTCGGAACGAGTCCGTGTGCTTGCCGGTCGCGGAGGGGCGTCGTACCCGTCAACTTCGCGATCAATGATGTCGCCGTACTCGGACGAGAGCCCATTGCCACGTCCGACACGTCGTAGGTCGCAAAAGGATCGGAATCGGTAACAGTTCGTACAGCCGCCGAGTCTTTGCAGACGGTACCACACCTCCGGCAACGAATCATGCCAGGACGCAACTCTTCTGAACAATTCGGGCAGTGGATTGTGGCTGGAAGCAACATGGATTCATTACCTCAGAACAACGGAAAGGGGACCGACAGCAATCGCTGCCGGTCCCGGGCCTGTTATCCCCACTTGCTCAGGAGGGCGATTTCCCTCGAAGATTCCCCCCAATTCTCCATCAGACACAGGGCGATCACTCGAACTTGTCCTTTCCGATATTACTCTTGTTCAGGAACGTTCCCACAAAGACTTCGAAGTTGTTGATCTCGGTGGTGGCATCGGCATAACCGGTGCGGGCAATGGCAACCTTAGCGGTATCGGTTCCCCGACTTGACGGGAACCCCGGGTTGAAGAATCCGTCGCCGTTGTTGTCGATCAGTTGCTTGACACTGCCGTCAGCCATCAAGAGATTGCACTTCCGTCCGTGGACCGCGAACCAGTCTCGCGTATCTTGCAGAATCAAATTGTCGACACCTGCGGAGAGCGTTCCCACACCCGAAGAAAATGTGGCAAGATTGCCGCTATCCACGACGACGCCATTGGTCGGATGCGCAAGTGGAATGAACGCTTCGGCTTCGAGCGAGGCAGCCGCCATCGCCCCGCCGGTCTTGACGAGTACAATCTTCTTCAAGGTCGCATTATAGGCGGCTGGCCCATCATTAAACGATTCAACCAACCGGGCGCCGGTGACCAACCCACTGTCAACGGTCGCGCCATCAAGCCCCACGATCGTCGTGGATAAAATGGCTTCGTTGGAGTCTCCAGCAGAGCCGTCCCCCATCATCGCGATGTTGGACGAAGGAACGTCTGCATTATCGAGCGTCCGTTGGCTCAGCGGCCCGGTCACGTTACGAAGATCCTTCATATCCGTCGTATTCGCGTTTGCTCCAGTCGTGGCATAAGTCTGCACGAACAGGACATTGCCTGTACCGTTTACCAACAGAGGACCGCCGCGGACCATGTGCCAACTGCTTGCGTAGTTCGTTCCGTGCCCACTCTTGAGCAACTCACCCATCTGTGCCACGCGGACCGGATCGTTCGCCGGCAAGGCGAACATGGCGGCACAGGCGCCCTTGTTCAGGCGATCGACCGGTGCGGCATTCGCATTCGACGAACTGATGCCGAGCATGTCATTCAACTTTTCAGACCCACGAATGACGTTCGAAGGACAACGCAACGCTTGTGGGTACCCCGCCTTAACCTTGATGATGTCGGCCACCCACCCGTACGTGTCCATGCAGCCGTCACGGTTTGAATCATAAGCTCCTGTCGAGAAACGCGTTTCCGGATCGAAGTTCGAAAACGCATGCAAGCCAATGCCGATTTGACGCAGATTGTTCTGACACTGAACGGTTCGAGCCGCCTCGCGGGCCGATTGAATCGCAGGCAACAGCAGTGCCGCGAGAATGGCGATTATCGAAATCACCACCAGCAGTTCGATGAGCGTGAAACCTTGTCGGGCGGCAGCCGGACGAGAAAACCTTAACTTAGTCATACTTGATTCTTCCTTCTAGAACGAGTTTTTGAAAACTAGGAATTTTTGATAATGTCTGGAGCACACGATTCCACGGACGACACTGGCAAGCGACCTCGTCACCAATCGTCCATTGACAACCCTTCAATTCGCCGACACTCCCGTCAGCAGCAACGTTTCTCAGGGCTAAACACGACTCCGTCCGCATTCAGCAACTCCGGGGTGATCAGCCCCAAACCCGACCATCAATGGTGAGAGGATTGGAACGCAATCACGTCAAGACTTGATGTTGAGTTGATGAAAAAAAATTCACAAAAGGAGAGCGCGAAAAAGAGAAATCCGGCGACTATTTAGCGTTGTTCGCGACCGATTGTGAAGAACATGCGAAGAAGTTCGTCGTCTGTTGCGAGGTGGCTTGCTTGGAAGCACTGTCTCCAAGGGGACACGTCCGTGTTCGGCCCCTTGGACGGCAGTCCTAGCACGCGCGAGATTGCTCGTAGCGATTCCCTGCGGCTTTCGGCACAACCGGATCGCAGCCGAAAGACGCCACTTGGCTAAAAAAAACAACCACTCTCCGCCAGCAGCGGATCTGATGACATAGGCGACGGACAAGCGAATCTTGGCTGCCGGCGACCGACCTTGCGAGCCCCTGTTCCAGCGATGGCCTCGGCATCTGCTCACATGGAATCGGCATCGACATTCGGCAGTCTGATACCCGTTCCGAAGCGGATCGACAGTCGGTCAACTCCGCGGACGGACCGCAGATCCTCCGACGGCGGTTGCCATCGTCATTCCGTTCTGTCCCATTCCAAAAGTCTGGTATTGGCGGGCCTCGATCCTCCGACGACGGCTGGGCGATGGACCGAACCACACGACAATGAAACCCGTCATCAAACACGTGATCGCGATGACGATCAAATTCACGGCCATGACGGTGGTTCCTTCAATGCAAACAGTGTTTCGACGTACCGCGCCAGCATGCGTTGTTCATCGAAAGTCAACGTGCCTTGCCACTTCGGCATCGACGTGCCGCGAACGCCGTTTTTCAACGCCAACTCGGCCATAACCTGCGTCGGTTGTTGTTCACGAACGTTGGTCGGCGCGGGAGCGAGTCGCCGTGCGGAGAGACCATCTCCACGCCCCGTGTTCCCGTAGTAGATTGCGCACTCTGCCTTCAATAAAGTCGTCGCCTTCGAATGCTCCGCAGCAGCAAGCGGGACGACGAACTGCATGCACGCCAAAACCAAATCTTGTGTTGCGGCGGCATCCACAAGCAGCGGAAATTCCGCCCACTCAAGCGGCTGGATGATCCCGATGTGCACCAAGATCCAGCCTGGTAAATCGAGCAAAAAGTTCCACACCGAGAACAAAATCCAACCCAGTCTAACGCTGATCACAGGCCGGTTGGCCAGTCGAGGTACCGCGTAATACAGGAATGCAATGAACACATTGCTGAGCCAACCGAAGAGAAGCCCTTGCGTGTGTGCCTAGCGCAGGCAACCCCATGTCAGCCACGATTCGCTGCTCAGCCACTCTTGGGCGTGCAGCTGAATCGCCATGACACTTCCGAGCGGGGCGACAGAGAGGACACAGGCAAGGGCCGCAGACCCGTGCCAACGGATCAGCGTGGGTAATACCGCGTACGAGGCTTTGACGAGGCCTTGCGGGATCTGCTGTGTGTGGCGAAGCAAATCTGTCAGGAAGGACTGACACCTTTGTTTCGCCGTCCACCTGCCTGCGGGCGGTTCGACGATTCTCGCTCCATTTTGTCGAGGGCCATCAACCCACGATCGGCGTCGAAGCGAGGAGCCGGTAATGACTCCGCCAAGGCGATCGCGTCGGCGGCCGAGATGTTTGTGCGAGGCTTTCCCGTGCTCCGAAACACGGGCAGCTTTTCGCGCAGGGCGATGATCTCGCGGCGTGTACGACCTTTGGGCGCATCGGGCCATTTGCCAGAATGCTCTTCAAACTCAAAGAAGAGCGGGACGATCTGCTGAATATACTTCCAATAGGCGGGGCTATCTGTTTGCAGGACGAATAATCCACCGGGCACGAGTGACCGATGGACCAACGCGATAAACTCGGGCGTGATGAGTCGTTTGTGAATTTGCTTGTGTTCGTAATACGGCTGCGGGTGATAGACATGGATTTCGGCAACGGACTGCGGCGCGATGTACTCGGCCAACAGTTCTCGCCCACCGATAACGGCAAACTTCACGTTTGTCAGCCCACGCTGGTTGGCTCGTCGTGTGGCGTAGCGGATGACGACGGGCAATACATCAGTGGAAAGGTGGTCAAATCCGGGTCTCCAGACGGCGGAGGAGAGGGTCGAGCGACCGTTGCCGCAGCCGATGTCGAGCATGACCGGAGCGTCTCGTTCAAACAGCATTTTCCAATTGCAAGGCTGTTCTGGTGGCATCGCTTTCAACGCGGTGTTGGTCCAGAGTTCGATCGGCAAGATTTCACCAGGGACGGGGACGCCAAACTCACGCTCAATCTGACGTTTCTCACGAATACCCTCTGTCAGCATGGTCCGCTTCGGCGTGTCATCAGGCGGGGAGTCGGCAAACATGTGAACGGCCACGGTGAGTCTCTCTCGGTGTTCAAGGGTCGTATCGCCGCGTGGGTTAGGCCCGGCGTGGCAAGTGTCGTTGATCCGCGTTTCCAAAGCTCGACGCATTTCTCTAGCCGGAAAGATCCTGCCAAAAAAACGAGCCCGGACACCTCGCCTGTCTTTTTTCACAGAAACTCGTCGAGCCACAGCACCGCCTCCTCGATGCGTCCCAACAGGCTGCTAGACTCGGGCTCGGCAATCACGGTTGCCATGGCATCAATCCTCCACGACATTGGTCACGATTTCTTGGATTGACGTGGATTGGCCACCCTCCGTTGCGAGGCCTCGTGACGCGCCAATCCTGTCAGTGATGCAAAGCCGCCGTCTGCTGTAGAGTACGCGAGAATGTCTCCCGATTCCATCAGATAAACCCACGCATGCAAAGTCAGTTCGCCTCGTTGCAGCTTTACAGCGACGCAGGGATGTGTTTGGAGGTTCTCGATCTGAACCAGAACATGCTCGCGCACCGCAATATCCAGCAAGGCCGCTCCCGTCGCCTGCGCGTAATTTTCTTCCACAATTCGCCGCGTCGCTTCGGCATGATTCAACCAACTCTTGACCAGCGGGAGCTTAACCATTTGGTCGGGGTTGAGCATCGCCTGCAGAGCACCGCAGCCGGAGTGCCCACAAATCACGATGTCTTTGACTCCGAGCGCCGTCACTGCGTACTCAATCGTCGCTGGTTCGCCGCCGTTCGACGCCCCATAGCACGGCACGATGTTCCCCGCATTCCTCAACACGAAAAGTTCGCCGAGTCCCGACTGGGTAATAATCGTCGGATCGACACGCGAATCCGAGCAACCAATGAACATCGTGCGGGGACTCTGCCCCGCGACAAGATCCGAATAAAACTCTTTCTCACGCTGAAAGACCTGTGCGTGAAACTGATGAATGCCCGAGAGGAGATTATCCATGACATGCCCTCTCGGGGATTGGATTCTTATTGAAAGAGAAGAATTTCCATCGGTCGTTGCCGCGGTTGCAGCGACGAGCGATGAACTGACGTTTGCATTCCACAAACGAGAACTGAGTCCACTGACGGGAAGCCATCGTAGTCAACGGGTCAGTCGCTTCGCTAGCGAATCAGCCAAGTGATTCAAGACAGAGGGATCAGGCAGGGTGAACGTCAGTTGCGTTTGGCCGTATTGGTTGCGATGAAGACAGTCAGCGAATCCCTGTTTGAGAGTTTCCGCCAACTGGCGCGACGCCTCTGTCTCGGGACGACTGGGCAGGAGTTCACTCAACAGCGCGACGGCGGCGGCGAGAAGTTGGCCTCCCGCTACGGAGACTCGTTCGCGGCGTGCGGCATCTTCTGGCGAAGCCCTTTGGTTGCCAAATGCGAAGCCACCAGCGTTCGCGGGATCGTGCGATGACGTGCCGTTTCGCGTCTCTGGGGAATGCGGAGAGTCCTGCGTGGTGACGAGGGGAGTGGGCGTGAACTGACCCGTTTCCGAGCGTTCTGTCTGGCCAAGGCTCTGTTCCAGGTGTGCCTCAGCACGCGGACCGAGCAGGACTTCGAGGCGGCGTTTGAGTTCTTCCATGCCACTGGCGAGATAGACCTGATCCACTTCCGATTCGGAATCAAGCGCCGCCAGAGCAAGGTCTTGCTTCGCGGCGAGTGTGGCCAGGAGTCGTTCTTCCAGTGTGTCTTCTGTCACCAAGATGTAGACATCGACCGGGTTCTGCTGCCCCATGCGATAGGCCCGCGCAATGCGTTGCTCGAGCACGGCCGGATTCCACGGCAAATCAACGTTAATCACCGTATTGGCCGCTTGCAGATTGAGGCCCGTCGATCCCGCATTCGTTGTCAGAAACAGCTTGCATTCGGGATTGGTCTGAAACTCGTGAACCAACGCCGAACGTTTCTTCTGCGGGACCGAACCATCCAATCGAACGAACGGCAGCTTATGCTTCTTCAAAATCGGTTCGATCAAGTCGAGCATCGTCGTCCATTCCGAGAATACGAGCGACTTGCGACCGTGTTCTTGGAACAATCGCTCGAGTAGATCGTCGATGACTGCGAGCTTGCTGGAAAAACCGGGCTGCACCTTGTTGACGAGAATGGTACTATTGGCCGCCATGCGGCAGAGCAGTAACTCCTTCTGCAGCAGGATCAGATCCATCTCGGTCAGAAATCGTTTGCTCGTGATACGGCGAACTTGTTGCAGATGCGATGTGGACATCTCCGCCTGCTCCGCCGTGGGTGCAATGCGGATGATCTCGTTGGTGCGTGGCGGCAGCTGTTGCTGGACAGAACTGCGTGTGCGACGGAGCAGGATTGGCGCCAAGTTTTCCCGCAACTCGGCGAGATTCTTGTAGCCCAGCACCTTACCTCGCTCATCAACAACGCGGTGATGATGGAAAAAACGAAAGCCGGGCCCCAGCCGCCGGTCGTCGATGAACTGCACCACGGAATACAACTCATCCAACCGATTCTCCAGCGGCGTCCCACTCAGCGCCAACGCAAACCGCGAACGCAAGCCTTTGATGACACGGCTCGTTTTCGATTCCCAGTTCTTAATTCGCTGCCCTTCATCAATAATGATCAGATCCCATGTCATCCGCTCAATCTCGAGGATATCCCGCAGCACTTGTTCATAATTGCAGATCGTAAAAAACGCCTTGCTACCATACTGCGAGCCACGTTCGGCTGAGGCGCCGCCGACCAGTTGCACGCTGCGACCGCAGAACCGTTCAATCTCATTTCGCCATTGCGATTTGAGCGAGGCAGGGCAGACGACGAGTACTCTTTTGATGTCAGATTCGCGAGCCAACATCTCCGCCACGCCGACCCCTTGAATCGTCTTCCCCAGCCCCATCTCATCGGCCAGGACGGCCCGACCCGCCGAGACCGCGAAGGCGATCCCATCCATCTGATAAGGGAGCAGTTCTGTTCTGAGGAGTGACGTTCGCAGCGGATGCGACTTGGGATCGCGACGAATCTCGGCCATCCGCTCGGCCGTTTGTTGCTGAAACAGTTTCTGTTGAATGAACTCTTCCGCGTCGGGATAGACAGCCACTCGCTGACCGAGACGTTCCAGTTGCCGCATCCGCTTCAGCAAATCCTGTACGTCGTCAATCGGTTGTCCTCGCAGTGTCTCGGCAATGGCCGCTGATTCCGGATCAAGCGTTGCGGGCATGAGCAACCGGAGTGTGAGGTCGCGTGCATAATCCACGGACACGCTGAACGACGTCCGCTGGTACGGTTTCTTCATGTCGCTGGCGGAAAACGTCTTTCGTATCTTGTCGAACGTGTGCAGGATGTGCTTGCAGGTCCCCAGCGTATTGATGCGATAGTCCGGGCAGGAACAGTACGAATCTCCACGTGCGGTGCCACGCAGGGCAACGCGATACGTCTTGCCTGAGAGCGCCGAAGTCACTGCGTAATCGGCCCACGGCGTCGAGAGATCTGCCGAAGTGACATTCATCTTCTCGACCTGTGCTCGTTGACTCCGTTCGGCCAGTGCTTGATGAATCAGTTCCTCTTCGGTGGTCGGTCGAACCTCGTCCTCATCTCGGGGAACGACGGCAAATCCGAGAGCCGTCTTCTGGTTCAGAATCAAGGAAAATGCGGCCCCAACATGCTCGCAAGGAACCTTGCATGCCGTGCAATTCCAGTGAAGTCGATCGGGTCCCATGGTCAGCAACGTCAATGTCACGATCGCCTCGCTCGGACCTCGACCTGTGCCGGGAAACGTCACGCGAAAAAGATCTCTGCCGTTGTACACCTGCTGCTTCAGATCAATCTCACGGCGCGACCCGGCCACAATCAACTTTGCTCCGTTTTCGCCGAGCAACGGCACAGCACGCGCATAGGTCAAACGCGACAAACGATCCTTCAATGTCAGCGAGTCGGACGTTTTCGTCGCCGCATTGCCCTTCACGGGCTGAATGCCAGTCGATCGCGAGATGTTTCCACTCGCGGCGCCAGCCTGCGTCGCTGCGGTCTTCACCGGCTGAGCACGCGGGTTCGGCGTGATGCTCTTTCCAGGGTGTTTGCTGCCAGCCTCGATCGATTTTGCACTCACGCCCCCTCTGCCCGTGGCACGTCCATTCCTTGCTGCCATGTTCGAGGCTCCTCCATGCGATTGATGACTGATGTGACGCCTGATGAATCCTCGGTGAAGTTAAGGAGCGAACGGAACCTTCGCAAGCGCCCGATCGCTTCTTTCTCCTGCCGATGTCCTGCGATTCATGCAGCAGAATTTGCGCATCGAACTCGCAAAAACGACCACGAAGCCAATGCGAGTCACGGTTCCCTCGGTCGCCAGATCGGGGTCTGCCACTCCTCGAGTGCGTGCCTACTGACTAACTTTGACGAGGGCCGAATCGCATTCGCCGATAACAGTCTGACAGGGTCCGTCGGTTGGTCTTCGGACCCGATGGAGGTTGAGAATCGTGCACGCGGATGACGTCACAGTGGGACTCTCCGCAATCGGAGCGCATTGCTCACCACGGACAGCGAACTAAGACTCATCGCCACGCTGGCCCAGACAGGTGAGATCAGCAGGCCGGCGGTTGGATAGAACAACCCCGTTGCCACAGCAATACCGGCCACGTTGTAGACGAACGCCAGGAACAAGTTCTGTCGGATGTTGGCCATCGTGGCCCGACTCAGGCGCAGAGCACGCACCAGCGACCGCAGATCACCCCGCACGAGTATGATCCCGGCACTCTCCATCGCCACGTCGGTGCCCGAACCCATCGCGATACCAATGTGAGCCTGAGCCAGCGCGGGGGCATCGTTGATCCCGTCTCCGGCCATCGCGACCACAGACCCCTCGGCTTGCAAACGCTTGATCACTTCGAGCTTTTGATTCGGTAGTACCTCGGCAATCACTTCGTCGATCCCCAATGACTTGGCGACCGCATCGGCCGTGCGGCGGCTATCGCCAGTCAGCATGATGATTCTCCATCCCGCCTCGTGCAGTGCGTGTATCGCCTCCGGCGTGGTGGTCTTGATCCGATCGGCCACACCGATCAGTCCCGCGAAGCGTCCGTCGATGGCGAGACTCATTACGGTCTGCCCTTGACCACGCAGTTCGTCCATCCGAGTGGCTTTGTTTGCGATGTTGATTCCGTGATCTGACATCATTCGCGCGTTGCCCAGCACGACTTGTTTTCCCTCCACGAGGCCGGTGACTCCTTTGCCGGTGATCGTCTGAAACTCATTCGCGTGGACCAGCGTCAGGCCCCGTTCTGCGGCTCCCTTCACGATGGCATCAGCCAGCGGATGTTCGCTGCCTCGCTCCAGTGACGCTGCCAGTCGCAACACCTCGTCGGCCATGAAGCCTTCTGTCGGTTCGACACTGAGCAGACGCGGCTTGCCTTCGGTGAGCGTCCCGGTCTTGTCCACCACGAGCGTGTCGGCTCGTTGCAGGACTTCCAACGCTTCGGCATTCCTGATCAGGACACCATTCTCCGCACCGCGTCCGACTCCGACCATGATCGACATCGGCGTCGCCAGACCCAACGCGCACGGACAGGCGATAATCAAAACGGCGACAGCATTCACGAGTGCGTGAGCCAGCCTTGGTTCGGCTCCAAACAGGCTCCAGACGACAAACGTCAACACGCTCACGCCAATGACTGCGGGGACGAAGTACCGCGACACCTGATCAACCAACCGCTCAATGGGAGCACGAGTTCGCTGGGCGTCGCCAACCATACTGACAATCTGCGCGAGCAGTGTCTCGGAACCAACTTTTTCGGCGCGAATCAACAGACTGCCTGTGCCGTTGATGGTGGCCGCGATGATGCTGTCTCCCGGCTGTTTCTCGACCGGGATCGGTTCCCCGGAGATCATCGACTCATCGACCGAGCTACGTCCCTCGACAACGATGCCGTCAGCGGGCAGCTTTTCACCGGGTCGAACGCGGAGCAAGTCATCCGGCCGAATCAGCTCCAGTGACACATCCTGTTCCACGCCAAGGGATGTCACTCGACATGCTGTCTTCGGTGCAAGGCCCAGCAGTCGCTTGATCGCTCCGCTCGTTTGGCTGCGGGCTTTAAGCTCCACGACCTGACCGAGCAGGATCAGTACGGTGACCACGACCGCCGTATCGAAGTACGGCATCACCGAACCGTTCGCGTGGCGAAAGCCGTCTGGAAAGACTCCCGGTGCGACCGTGGCGATCAGGCTGTAGACGTAGGCCGATCCCACACCCATCGCGATCAGTGTAAACATGTTCGGGCTGAGGTTGCGGAGCGACAGCCATGCCCGCTCAAAAAACGGCCAACCGCACCAGAAGACGATCGGCGTGGCAAGCAGCAGTTGGCCCCCGTTGAGCAGCGTCTCCCAGTGGTGGAGTGGATTGTGAGGGAACATGTCGGCCATCGCCACCATGAAGATCGGTAACCCGAGGACAAGGCTCCTCCAGAACCGCCGCGTCATGTCCGTCTGTTCTTGACTTGGCCCGTCCTGCAAGGCGATGGTGCAGGGTTCCAAGGCCATTCCGCACTTGGAGCACGGGCCGGGATGATCGCTGACCACCTCCGGGTGCATCGGACAGGTGTACCCTACCTCTTGCGTTGCCGCCGTCTCAACCATCGGACGTGTTTTCTTCAAATAGCGCATGGGATCGGCGATGAACTTCCTCTGACAGTGCGTGCTGCAAAAGTGCCAGGTCTGCCCGCCGTGGTGCGCGATGGCGGCCTTTTCGTCGCGAACCACCGTCATGCCACAGACAGGGTCAATTGCCGGCAGTCCCACCGGCAACTTTGAGGAGCAGCACGAATGCTCGGACTGCGGCACCGTGTAGCGATCGGGTGCCGCGATGAACTGTCGCTGACACGCGATCGAGCAGAAGACGTAGGTCGTCCCGTTATGGACCTGCGAACCGGCTACGCAAGCCGGGGCGACCGTCATGCCGCACACCCGATCAATCATCGACGGTGAGGCTGCCTCGAGATTGTACGAAACGGAGTCCGTCGAGCTCATGACGCTGCCTTTGAAAGAGTTCTTTCCCAATCCCGATCATTCCATGGGTAAAATCGCAGGTCCGGTGAAGACCTCTCCTGGTCGCTGAAACGCTCCCCCCGCCTTGTCGATTTTTGGCCGAACGATGTGAGCAGCAAACGTCACAGGTCCAGCGAGTGCAGACCTCAGTTCCCGCGTGAGCGTACCCATTCACACCCACACCCACACCCACAGAGGACCCATCGCGCCGAAATACGGTTCTCAATCCGTCACGAATCAACCCTCAAAATCGCGGTGTCCAAACATCACCCAGCACGGACATTCCGTTTTCTTTGCGGCGCTGGAGCGAGATGTGTTCCACAGACTCTTGAGCGAAAGGATTCATACCCTCACGGAGCAAGATAGTAAATTCCGAAGTTATTCCCGTTGGCACGTTCTGTGGCGACTAGTGGAGCAACCGTTTGGGCCAGCGTCGGAACCCGCCCCGCCCCCACGGGGATGTTCAGCAGTTGGCACTTGTCCGCTTCCGCTGCGTCCTGATTCCACCACGCCATCGTCGTCGATCCGCCGCCATCCATGTTGATCCCGACATGGGCTCCGAACATCTTGAGCAACTGCCCCAGATCATGAGTGGTCGCCCCGATGCTGTTGGGTTGTCGCCCATCAATCGTCAGCAGGAAGAGATAACGTGCATCCTGAGACAGACCGAAACCCGTACGGGGGTGCCGTTCATCACCACTGGCGGGGGCCTGTCCATCAACCAGACACCATCCAAATCCACTGATCGCCGTTTCGATTTCTGAGAGATCGTCGTCCGGAGACATCGTTGCGAACGTCAGTGTCCCCCGTTTCATGACGAGGAGAGAAGGCGTGCCCGTTGACTTAGAAACGATCTCTCCGTTGGTGATCGCCAAGCCACTGAGATCGGTGGGATCCTCATTCTGATACGGAGCCGGCCACGGCGAGAACGCGTCCCCATTCACAGCAGCCACGAGCTTGCAACGCGTGTTTCGCGAACTGCGGATGAAGTTTCGCACCGTCTGACGATTGGTCTCGGATTTTCCAAGCTCCCACCCTTTGCGTCGGGGAGTCGAGAGAAACTTGATCCCCGGAGCCTGCGAATCGATCTGCAGGCAGTTCGTCACCATCTTCCGTGGAAGCTCGGTTTCGAAGTGCACGTAACGCACTCCGGGAGACAACTCCTTCGCCCCACTCCAGTCGAAGCGATCTTCTTCCGCATGCAGCGGATGGATGACGAGTCGGCTCATCACAGCGTACTGGAAAACGAAAAGAATCCAGTGACCCACACGGGGATTTCGTTTCATGCGTGTGTCTCGTCTGCTGACCTCAAGGAAACATCTCACCGAGCCTATCAAAGCCCTTGACTGAAACAAAGGACATCTCTGGACCACCCACAACGCCTGACGGTGCCACTCCTCTTTTTTCTCTGTCCGTTGTTCCGTTCCGGCCTTCCGAGGCGGCAACAGTTTCACCGCGAATCTTAGGCCACTCACGGCCAAATGTCTTTCAACGATGGCAACGAGCCCCCCCCCACCCCCTGCAAAATCGGCCCTATGATATGCGGCTCGCCGGTCTTGGGTTGAACGTTTCTGGCCAATCTCAACACCTCCCGTGTGGAATTACCTTTCCGATGCAGGCTGTTTTCGAGACAGCACCAAAGAGTTTCGTGTTTCCCCAAAGGGCGCCGCGTTTCATGCATCCGTGATCCGATCCTCCAGCCCTCCCACTTGAAGTGGACCGAACCAAAGAGATTGTGCAAGCGACGACAAACAACACCGCTGATCTTCTCGTTTCGGAATAACGCCTCACAGAGTCGGCGTCTTCGTTGGCGGTTGGTTTATCATCTCCCTATACTCAGGGGCGTTCATCACAATCTGTCTTTCAAGGGTTTTGACATGTTTCCCGCGCGTACGCTGTGGTTTCCCTACACCGTTCTAATTGCCGGATTGGCTGTGGTGGGTTGCAATCCTCCGGCGAAAAACGCATCCGGAAATGGCGTCTTTGCGAACGGTACCGCAACAACGAGCGACACTCCGAACGTGATCACAATTGTGTCGAGCTTCCCACGCACCGGCAGTGCTAAGCAACAGACCGACACGATCGTGAACGGCATCAAGATGGCCATCGACGATATCGAGAGCAAGGTCGGTGAGTTTCAGATCAATTTTTTGGATCTTGACGACGCCACGGCAGCGGCCGGTCAGTGGACGGCTGAAGCGGAAACCTCCAACGCCGACCAAGCGGTTAAAGACCCCAACGTAATGGCATACATCGGGACCTACAACAGTGGAGCCGCCAAAATTGCGATGCCGATCCTCAACCGAGCCCAATTGCTCATGGTCAGTCCGGCGAACACCTGGCCCGGTCTGACCAAACCGGAAACCGGCGATCCCAGCGAACCGGAAGTCTATCGCCCCACGGGAAAACTGAACTACGTCCGCGTGGTCCCCGCGGACGACCTGCAAGGGACGCTGGCTGCCGACTGGGCCAAGGAGATGGGCCTTCTCAAGATCTACATTCTCGACGACAACGAAGTTTATGGCCGGGGCATCGCTAATCTGTTTGAGGAACACGCAGAAGACATCGGCCTCGAGATCCTCGGTCACGAGAGCATTGATTCCAAGGCGCAAGAGTTCAAGTCGCTGATGGTCTCGATCAAGACCAAGGGGCCGGATCTGATCTACTTCGGCGGGACGACGCAGTCGAAAGGAGGCCAGATTGCCAAGGATCTCGTCGCCGCGGGATTAACGGCCAAACTGATGGTCCCCGACGGTTGCATGGAAGAAGCATTCATCACCTCCGCCGGAGCAGAGAACCTCAATGACCGTTGCTTTGTGACCTTTGGCGGACTCCCCCCCGACGAATTGACGGGCGCCGCGAAAGAGTTCGTCAAACGGTACACAACCAAATACAAGTCCTCGCCGGAAGCCTACGCGATTTACGGATACGAGGCCGGCAAAGTGACGCTCGAAGCGATCCGCCGAGCCGGTAAAAAGGACCGCGCGGCGATCACACAAGCGGCTCTGGGGATCAAGGAATTCGACGGTGCACTCGGCAAGTGGTCTTTCGATGCCAACGGTGATACGAGTATGAAGCTCCTCAGTGGCAACTGCGTCAAAGACGGAAAGTTCAAGTTCGTAAAGCTCCTCGGGCAGGTTGATGCCAAGTAGCCGGATCGCGGCCGGCGACCTACGTTTTCCCCCCCCACACTTTACTCTCCTGCGATGCCATGCCCTACCTTTCACTAGCTGCTGCGATCAGCCCGACCGCGTGGGAGCAATTCGTTCAGTATTGCCTGATCGGTCTAACGACCGGTTCGCTGATTGCCCTGATCGCGTTGGGTTACACGATGGTGTATGGCATCATCGGGCTGATCAACTTTGCGCACGGCGACCTGTTCATGCTGGGAGCATTCCTGACGCTGACACTGCTCGGTGCGATGGGAATGGTGGGGATTCCGACCACCAGCGGCGGGGCCGTCGTGGGACTGACGCTGTGCTTTCTGATCGTACCGCTGTTTTGTGGTGGCTTGAATTGGGCGGTCGATCGGATCGTCTATAAGCCGCTGCGCAATGCTCCGAAATTGGCTCCGCTGGTCTCGGCCATCGGCGTCTCGTTCATTTTCATGAATCTGGGACTCCTGTGGGGTGGCGCGGCCGATGTGAATTTTCCCACACTGATTTCGTCGCATAACCTGATGGGAGACTCGGCGATTCAATTCACGCTCAAAGATTTGTTGGTCGTCCTGATCACCGTGCCGATCATGGTGGGGCTGACGGTGTTCGTAAAGTTCACCAAGCTCGGCAAGGCGATGCGGGCGGTCGAACAAAATCCCGTTGCGGCCCAATTGATGGGGATCAACGTCGATCGCGTGATTGGAGCGACATTCGTCATCGGCGGCGCGTTGGGCGGCGTGGCGAGTGTCGTGTACGCGGTCTACATCAACACGATCAGTTTTCAGATGGGCTTTCAGAACGGGCTGTATGCATTCACCGCAGCGGTGCTGGGCGGAATTGGCAAGCTGCCGGGAGCCGTTCTCGGCGGACTGATTATCGGGCTCGCTCGCTCGCTCGGCTCGGCGTATCTCGGCGAGAAGTGGACCGGGTCACTGGTCTTCACAATTCTCATCGCGATCCTCGTTTTCCGCCCCTCGGGCCTGCTCGGACGTTCGGTCCAGGAGAAGGTATGACGCACACAATGCGACACAGGTTGATGCCACTTGTGCCGGAACTGATCGGGATCCTCGTGCTGTTGCTGTTCCCCGCCTTGCCTCTGGGTTGGCGTGCGTTGCATCTGCCCGAGCAAGTCCTGTTCCTCCCCGTCCAAGAGTTTCTCGACCGTGTAGCGAGTCAGCTTCCCATCATCTTCATTCTGACGATCCTCGCGTTGGGGCTGAACGTCATTGTTGGCTACACCGGTTTACTGCATCTGGGAATGGGTGCATTCTTTGGAATCGGAGCGTATCTCACCGGCATCCTGACCATTCCTGCCTATCCGTTTGAATGTGGCTTCTGGCTCGCTCTCGTTTTATCGACGGCAGGAGCCGCATTGGCGGGAGTCCTGCTCGGTACGCCGACGTTGCGATTGCGTGGCGACTATCTGGCACTTGTCACACTCGGGTTTGGCGAGGTCGTGCGGTTCTCGCTTCGCAACTTGGAAGAGATCACGGCGGGGAGTCGGGCACTGAATCCGATTCCGCCGCCGAACCTCCGTTGGCTAGGCCTGTCGTCGGAAAGCTGGAGCAACGACATGCGGCCCTTCTATTATCTGACTCTCGTCCTCCTGATCGGCGTCGTCTGGCTGCTGCGGAATCTCGAACGATCCCGACTCGGGCGTGCGTGGGTTGCGATTCGCGAAGACGAACTGGCCGCGACCTGTATGGGAATCAACGCCGCCCGTGCAAAGTTGGCAGCGTTCGCGGTTGGCTCCGCACTGGCCGGACTGGCGGGCAGCCTTTACGCCACCAAGCTGACCACAACAGCCGGACCCGATGCCTACGACTTCAACCGCTCGATCATCGTCCTCGCCTGCGTGATCCTCGGCGGACTGGGCAGCATCCGCGGCGTTATTGTCGGCTCCATGCTGCTGATCGGTTTCGACAACATTGTTGCCCCGATGCTCGACAGCGCCATTCAGAAGGCGAACATCAACCCCACCGGAAATCGCCTGCTGATGTTCACCAATTGGCGGCTGCTGATCTTCGGCTTGGCATTGGTGTTGATGATGCGGTATCGCCCCAATGGACTGCTGCCCGCCCGACGTGGCGTCAGTGAAGGAGCCGTCTGATGGCGTTACTTTCACTACGCAAGTTGACTATGCGTTTCGGTGGCCTGACCGCCGTCAACGGCTTCGATCTGGAGGTCGAGCCAAACACGATCTATTCGATCATCGGCCCTAATGGGGCGGGCAAGACGACGGTCTTCAACGCCGTCACCGGGATTTACTCTCCCTCGAGCGGTGAGATTGTTTTCAATGACCGGCCTCTGTGCCATCCGATGACGTGGCGTGTACCTGTGGCCTGTGTGGCGGTGGGACTCTGCATGGGAGTCGCCTCGCTGTTGCTTATGGCCAACGTCGACAGTCTCTGGCGTGTGGCGATTAAGAACAACAACGATGATGAAGCGAGACAGCTCTCGACGGCGGCAGCCGAATTTGCCAAGTACGATTTGAACGCGGATGGCCAAGTGTCACTCCGTGAGTTGTCCGACGGAGCGGCCGTCCAACCGACGAACTTTCTCGGGCACGGCGATGCCAACGACGACGGGCAGATCAGTCGAACCGAGTACCTGCGAATGATGCGACGGCCATTTGACTGGCTTCAGGCACGACGCGAGGCCTTACGACAGCTTCGCGGTGAACTCGGGCTGCTCCGGCGAGGAAATCGTTGGCTGATTGTCCCAGCGACCAGCACGCAGATGTTGGCTTCTGCACTCCATCTGCCGCAAGCGTTGACAACACGAGAGAGCTACGGCGAGGCGATCGCCCTAGCGCAGGAGGCTGGGACGTTCGTCGAGCGAGAGGGCCAACAAAAATTCCTTTCCGCGGATGGACAGCGCACGCTCGTGTCAGCTCCTGATGCAGACTCCGCCCAGATCAAGCTGACTCAATGGAAAGATGTTGCAGCCGAGCAGACCAATTACCGCCTCAACCAGTGGCTCGCGTTGTGGGGTGGGATGTTGGTCGGGGGTCTTGGCACGTACTCGACTTGGCAGCGATCGCGTCTCACACCCGATGTGATCGCGTTTGCCGGGATCGCCCGCACGTTTCAGAACATCCGCCTGTTTCACAACATGACTGTTCTAGAAAACGTCCTTGTCGGGATGGACCG
>Ga0315284_10000709_pt1 | contig 45631 bp, 45 predicted proteins | sample YL17G09_16_MG_FD_203696 | JGI IMG/M metagenome (GOLD analysis project Ga0315284, IMG submission 203696) | Sediment microbial communities from Yellowstone Lake, YNP, Wyoming, USA - YL17G09_16 | ecosystem: Environmental > Aquatic > Freshwater > Lake > Sediment | place: USA: Wyoming | collected...
CCGGTTGAGACAACGAAGTGCTTCCTCATGCACGTCAGGAACAAAGATCCCCGTAAGAGAGTTGTTGGCGCGTTCTCGGCTCAATTTTCCACTGTCAATAGGATCAGACTTCCGGTCTCGTTCCTTGTTCGTTGAGGGAACATCTGAGGGATTGACGATGATGTTTTCAAATGCAAGGTTGGTGAGTTCCCGATGGATCCAGAATCCGCAGAAGCCCGCTTCATAGACGCTCACGTACTTGCCACCAGGGTAGTGGTTCGTCATATGGTTGTGGAGTTCATCAGGTGATGGATTCATGGAAAACGTCTTCAAATGGATATCCCTGGTACGAATCGAAACCTTCCAGTTCGACTTGTGGGTGTCGATTCCAACAAAGAGAACCTGTCCGGTAAAATCTGGCCGTTCGATCTTTCGAGGCATGTGGCATCTCCTACGAAAAGGTTAAGAACTTGGCAGTTGCTTATCCTAAAGATAGAGAGATGCTGCATGCTATGTACCTTTTAAACATAATATCTCAGTGCAAGTACAGCCCGTCTCAGTCGGCGGGCCACACACTTCGGCGGGCTCCGTGCAACGCTTCGACTGGGCTCAGTGCAGCGCTCGGCGACCGGCTGAGTTGAACTGCGGCCCAAGTAGCCGCTGACCGAGTGCCGTTCGTCTCGATACATACGAGAGATCTCATCGACGAACGGTGTATCGAGGTCCGCGGCCGAAATCGACGGATCCCCTGATTCAACAACATTGGTGTCGGATCCCCTTCGCACCGTCGACGTGGCTACTGCTATTTTCCACACTCTCGGCGCGCCGGTGATCCACCGAACCGCGCATCCCGGAAGGACCTGCAGACCAATGTCCAAGGCAACAGCACATGTCGACCCCTTCATCGGTGTTGACGGCGGAGGAAACTGCCTGTGCGGTCCGTACCTGCCGCAAAGCATTGTCCGACTCTCGCCGGATACCGCCGACACCGACAATACCAACGGGTATGCCAGTGACAAGCCGATCCGGCACTTCAGCCACACGCACGTGAGCGGCACCGGTGGCGCCAGTCGCTACGGCAACATCGGTGTGACGCCTTTCTGCGGGGAGCTGCGCGACTTTCGCGAGCCGTACGACCGCCACGACGAGCACGCGGGCTCCGGCTACTACTCGGTGGTGCTTATGCCCGCAGGTGTTCGTGCCGAGCTCACATCCACCCCTCAATGCGGCGTCCACCGATACACGTTTCCCGAGAACACGCCGGCCAATGTCTGCATCAATGTGGCCTCGGTGGTGCGGGAGCTGGACGGAGGAAGCGGCGAGGTGACACGTTGGGAGCATGCGTCGCCCGGAGAGAGTGTGGCCCGATCGACCGGCGGATACATCGAGCAGATCTCCGACACCGAGATCATCGGGCGCGGCGACTACCGGGGTGGGTGGGGACACGAGTACCCCTACTCCGTGCACTTCTACGCGCAGTTTGACGTTCCCACCGCGCAAACACTGCTTGTCAGCCGCGCCGCATCGGGTGCAGGACCTGTCATCGAGGGCCCCTGCTGCCGCGCGCTGCTGCACTTCGGCGTGCGTGGCCGCATTGGCGCGCGCGTGGGCATCTCGTACGTGAGCGTGGCCAACGCGCGGGCGGCGGTCGATCGGGAGTGCCGTGCTCTGGCCTTTGACGCGGTGAGGAACATGGCGGTTGACACGTGGGATGCCTCCCTGAACCGTATTGCCGTGACGGGCGGCGCCACAGAGCAACGCACGCTGTTCTACACACTCTTCGCGCGTCTGCTGTGCATGCCCAGCGATCTGGGCGTTGACCACGAGTTCGGGTACTGGAAGTCGGGCGTGCGGCACTTCACCGATTACTACTGCCTGTGGGACAGCGTGCGCAACGCCAACTCGCTGATCTCGCTCTTCGATCCGCAGTGGGAAGTTGACATGCTCAACTGCCTGCTCGACGTGGCCGAGCACCGCGGCTGGCTTCCCGATGCGTGGATTGCGGGTCACAGCGCGTTTGTGCAGGGCGGGAGTTCGGCGGATATTCTGCTGTGCGAGGCGGCGCTGAAGGGGCTGCGCGGCATCGACTACGAGAAGGCGCTTCGTTTCATGCGCAAGAACAGCGAGGTGGAATCGCCCGACCCCAGATTCTTCGGCCGAGATCTGAAGCAGTACCGTGACCTCGGGTACGTCAGCACCGACACGCCGAAGGCGTGCGTCTCCCGTCACATCGAGTATGCCTACCAGGACTGGTGCATCGGCGCACTGGCGCGCAAACTCGGGCACTCCGATGTCGCGCGTCGATACGAGGAGAGTTCACGCAAGGTCTGGAGCCTGTGGCGCAACGATGCCGGGTGCTTTGCCCCGCGCAATCCCGACGGCTCGTGGGCCGAGCCGTTCGATCCGACAAAGCTCCAGACGGCGCAACCATGGCTCGATCCGCACTTCTACGAAGCTCCGAGCGCCCAGTGGACGTACCAGGCGATGCACGATGTTGGCGGACTCATCACGCGGTGCGGCGGCCGCGACGAGTTTGTCAAGCGTCTCGACGAGTTCCTCGCCAATGGGTACTGGTCCAAGGAGATGATGCTGCATGTCCCGTATCTCTACATCTATGCGGGCCGCGGCGACAAGACCGCCGAGGCAGTGCGGGTCTGCATGGCAAAGTACTTCCGCGCAACACGCAGCGGCCTGCACGACAACGAGGACATGGGTTGTCAGAGCGCGTTCTACATGTGCTCGGCCATCGGAGTGTACCCGGTGGCAGGACAAGACATCTACCTGCTCTCGGCGCCCGTGTTCCGGCACACCGAGATCGCGCTTGGTTCGGGAGGAAAGACGCTGGTCATCACCGCCCGCGAAGCAGGCGAGCGCCATCCGTACGTCAAGTCCGTTGCGCTCAACGGCAAGCCACTCGGACGTCAGTGGATCCGCCATCGCGAGATCGCGCGTGGGGCCACCATTGAGTTCGAGCTCAGCGATGTGCCGGTGATGCATCCGGAGTTCATGGCGCCGCCCAATGGCGTGTGAGTGGGGGCCATCAGGCATCCGTGTACCCGGTCCAGGGAGGTCGCTGGTCGGTCACTGCTCCGGTGCAGAGTTGGCAGTTGAGGCGGGCGCAATTGCCGCATTCGCACCGGACGTCTCCCCCGCTCGCGACGAGTCACAGGACCGCTGCGAAGACGTGTGATGCATGCGGTCGCGTGTGCACAGATCTCCTCCCGGCGGACATCAGTGCCTGTTCGAGGATGCGGGGCTCGACCTCGCGGTCGGTCCACGTGTGGGCCGAGATGTCACACCGTTCTTCCGTCTGGGCAGAACAGTCGGCGAGGATGATCGATCGGGCTTCAGCGTCCATCCGTCGATAGAGGATAGTCGCATCATGCGGTACAGTTTCCGCATCTCATGAATCTTTGCCAGTGTTCTCTCGATATGCATGGGACTTCAGCCTCTCAATGTCAGCTTTGTCAAGATCCGAGTTGCGTATCCGTTTCATCCAGATCAAGTCTTCGGGCAGCGCAACCCGAACAATGCCGTGGGGAGTGCGCACGCGCGACGCGCGCCTCAGAATCTCATCGTGGCGCGCCTGGTCGCCGGCAAGAACGTCGAGTACCAGAGAATCTCGATTGCGGATCTTCATGAAACGGTAGAGCGTCAGTCTTGTGGACTGGAAAGTCCATGGCGGGGCTGTCTCGATGTATTCGACGGCTTCGAGAATACTTCGAGCCCGCGCCACCTGTTTTCTGTCCACAATTACGTCGATGTCATCGGTGAAGCGAGGATCGGCGTAAAAACCAACAGCCATCCCTCCCACCACACAGTACCTCACCCGGTGCTTGTTGAAGGTGCGTGTGATACGGAAGAACTCTTCGCTTATGTCAATGGTACCGGGGTCAGCCCTTGCCGTCTTCCGGCCACGCGCCTGATTCTTTGGCTTGGACTCCATATTGTGCAAAATACCCCCGGCCCAGCAACGACTTCAATAGGACCGCGATGAGGGCGAGTCCGATGGAGGCGGCTGCAACCCAAGCCACTCAAAGGGGCCCTGCGGTCAGGCCCTCACAGCACTTGCAGCGAGACGGCGCGCCGTGCGTGGTCGGACCACGGTGGATCAACGGTACCCGATCGGGAATGGAGACCGAGGACCCACGGCACGTCGCACGGATCCGCCTGTCGCTTGCCTGGATCTGGGGGACGTCCCCAAGTCCGCTGCCCCGTCCGCGATTCCGCGCTACTCAATAGTGATCGTCTCGACGGTATCGTGCACCGCAGGCTTGGGTGCTGCCGGGCGTGCCGTTGTGTCAGGATGCACGGCACCCGTAGAAACCGCAGACGTGTCAGATGGCAGCCCAGGGGTGTGAGGTGCACGATCTTGCCCAGAGGCATGGGCTCTGCGGAGATCGATGCACCGGAGTCAGAGAGCGCGGCATCGCTGAGACCGGCTGGCAGCGCACCCGTGTCGGGAAGCACGGACTTGCGCTGAGGTGCAGGCTCCGCAGGGCGGTATCGTGCCTTGGGGGATTCTGGGACGAACTTCGTTTATTTTAATAAAATAAACGAAGTTCGTCCCAGAATCTCTGCCAGCATCTGGACCGACTCCGAGCGCAGGCCCGACGAGCTGGTGTGAAGTCTCGGATGCCCTCAGACTTACGAATATGCATACGAGCACCCCTCGGGTGGGCTGACACCGCTGTTCCGAGGGTTACGGTCGAACGAGATGTCGGTTCGAGTGTCTGATGACGACTACTTCCTTGACGCTCGTCGAGCGCCGCATCGAGGGCGAAGACGCGCTCAACGGCCTTCGCGACCGGGCACGCGCAATCGCACATGAATTGGGGTTTGGGCGCGAATATGTAAAGCTCGACTCGCTTATCGGCGCAATCCTGAAGACACGGCCCTCATCGCTGCTGACCTCGGCCACTGCGATAGCACGGTCGCGAGGGTAGCGGTGTCGCTTCTCCCGGTCTCGCGAGCGCATCAGGCCGTAGATCCGGTTCAGCGCGACTTTCGTGCCGATGAGAAACGAGATGTCCCGATCGGTTGGCGGACACTTGCTGACCTCGGTGTACGTGCTGTCAAGACCAGTGAACTGCCGCGTGATGCGTTCGTCGGTTGACCAGAGGATGCGGATGTCCGGGATCTCCATCTTGATCATGGCCAGCCGATCCACGCCGAAGCCGAAGGCCCACCCATTGTACTGCGCAGGGTCGATGCCCAGACGCGTCAGCACCACCGGGTTGACCAGGCCTGCGCCAAGGACCTCCGTCCACGCCCCGTGCCGGTTGATCTGGAGTTCAATACTCGGATCAGTGAATGGGAACGTGTCGGGCTCCACGCGCCACTCAACCGCAGGGCCGTAGATACTTCGCGCGATCCCGACAAGGATCGCAACGAGATCGTCGATGCTGTACTGCTTGAGCGCATTGCGACACACGCCTAGGCCGTCAATCTGGTGGAAGAGCTGACCGTGGCCGCGGTCGATCTCATCATTGCGGTACACCTTTCCGTATGACAAGGCCATCACCTGGCCCGCTTCGTGCAGTCGCTGCACCACAGCCTGATCTCTCAGGTAGTACGGCCACATGGTCGTGGTCTGTGTTCTGAGCACGTGACGGTCATCGACGTAGAACGTGTCTCCGCGGCTGCGGCTCGGGTGATCGGACGGCGTTGCCAGCAGATCGAAGTTCTCCTCAACGGAGACGATCTCCGGGATCCCAACGTCGTCGTGGCCGGCCAACAGGTCAACCGCCTTGATGGCCTCAATGACGTAGTGAACGGGGGAGTTCGTCTGCCGCGTGAGATCCGGCAGCGCGAGGAGCTTCTTGATTCGGACGGCATCGGGGTCGGACCGCTGGTCAAGGCGCGTCAGCGCATTGTTGTGTGTCGGTGGGTAGCGCATAGGTTTCTCCGGGATGTGGACGTGACGAACTACGATGCCTGCACGACAGGTGCAAGCAAAGACGACTACAGACGGCGGAGAAAGGATGGAGTATTATTGCGCGCTGGGCGCAAAGCAGACGGCCGCGAAGCGGATGGAGGGAGAGACGCAGAGAGTGAGGATCGGGACTCGCATGGTGTTAATATAGCGCATGGGAGCACTTTTGTCAACAGTCGTGGTCACTCGTCGTCAACACGGAAGCATTGCCGTAGTGTCGGGGAAACCGCCCCCTTCCCGCAGTTTTGGGTTTTGGGACGGGTTTTGGGACGAACTTCGTTTATTTTATTAAAATAAACGAAGTTCGTCCCAAAGTCCCTGTCAACAGCCGCCGCTACTCGGGCTCAAAGTCAACCGATGTGAAGTTGGCGTAGTACCGGCCGCTCGTGGCCGTGAACCTGAGCACACAGTAGTCGGGGTCGTTCACACCCTTGGGGTAGTACATCTCGTCCCCGGTTCGCCAGATCAGCTCCTTTGACGCACTATCGTGGAGGACCTCCATCGTGCCATTGAGCAGTGCGGCTCTAAAGGCGCGCGAGTCGTAGAACCGAACAACGCGCTGCTGCCATGGCTGCTCGACGATATCGTGGATGAATTCAAGGCCGGCGGCTCTTGCCTTGTCAACAATGGACGCCAGATCATCGTCCTCGAAGTAGAGTTCGAAGCTGTTGGGGCGCACAGACATCGGGTGTTTGTTGCTCGACCGTGAGTCCCTGTCCGTCCCCAGACACAGTCCTCGACCGCCCCTACCCAGTCGCCCGAACCGAAGTGACATTCTGCCCCGCAAGCCTGTGGTACAAATCGCCACGCCGCTCCTTCCACCCGCAGACGCCGGTGCGCAGGCTGCTGACACGCTCGAAACCCTTGGCCCGCAGGAAGTACGCCGCAATGTACGAGAGTCCCCCACCCTGACACACCACCAGAATGTGCTTGTCCCTGGGCAACAGGTGCAGGCTCTTCCCTATCGCAGTGAACGAAACCTCGTGGGCGTTGGGCAGACTCTTGACCTTCTTGCGCAACCCCTGCGTACGAACATCGAGAATGTAGTTCTGCTCGTCAAGCAAAAAGGGTTCGTCCAGCTCCAGCGGCGACACAATGTTGACAAGAAGGGATCTCCCCTCAACATACTCCCGAAATGCCCATGCAGTGTATCGGATGTCGCGTGCCGTGGTTTCGCTGCCGAGACTGAAGCGAACCGTCTCCTTTGCCGCCCGGTCCGAGAGTCCGATTGCCTTGAGCGTATCGGATGGCTTGTCATCGTGCGTGTTGCAGGCTGAGCCGGCAGACACTGCAATACCGTGGTAGTCGAACATGGCCAGAAGCGCGGCATTGCTCGTATTAGGGAAGGTGATGTTGGCGGTGTTGGGCAGACACCCGGTGTCCGGCGAATTGACCACGCAATCCGGTTTGATCAGCCTCAACCGGTCGATGATCTGCTGCTTCAGAGTCCCGATCCGACCGGCCTGTGCGAGGAGTTTGTTGACATCACGGCACGCTGTTCCGAACCCAGCGATGTTGTGAAGACCTTCGGTGCCAGCGCGCAGACCCTCCTCCTGATGGCCGCCATGGAGCAGTGGTGCAAAGGGGCTGCCTTGCTTGACATACAGCGCACCAACGCCCTTGGGACCGTGGAGCTTGTGGGCGGAGAATGAGGCGTAGTCGACGCCGAGTCCGTGGACGTCGACCGGGATCTTCCCAAACGCCTGCACGCAATCCGACAGTACCAGCACCCCGCGGCGTCGGGAGATCTCCGCAATTGCGCGGACGTCCTGAACGGTCCCAATCTCGTTGTTGGCCAGCATACAGCAAACCAGGAACGTGTCCTCGTCGATGAGATTCTCGATCTCCGACGGATTCACCCGACCGTACCGATCAACCGGACAGTACTCCACCACAATGCCCTGCGTAGTCAGGAACTGCAGCGTCTTCATCACCGACGGATGCTCTATGGGCGAGGAGATGATCTTCTTCTTTCGCGGGTAGAAGTGCGCACTCACCGACTTGAGCACCGCATTGTTCGATTCGGTTGCGCAACCGGTGAAGAGAATCTCGTGAGAGTCAGCACCCACGGCGTGTGCCACGTGGCGGCGTGCATCGTCCATGATCTCGGCCGACTTCCGCGCAATGCTGTAGAGCGACGAGGGATTGCCGTATGAGCGTCTCAGCACGCGGTTCATGGTGCGCTGGACACGGCTGCTCACACGCGTGGTAGCATTGTGGTCGAGGTACACGTGCCGTTTGACGCGGAACAGATGTTTCAGGAATTCCAGATGCGGGATTGCCATGGTTCTCCTCTGTCGTTGGTGAGGTTCGCTGTTTGTGGCACCATCTTCAATGCTACTCTCAGGCACGCAGCTCCTCGGTTGGGTGAGCGGACCTTGTCTGATCCGTGAAGATCCGCCAAATCCGTGTCATCCGTGGCCCCTCCTCGCGGTTTCTTGCTTCTGCGGAGAAGCCTCAGCCCGCGATCGAAGCACCGGCTGATTGCACCAGCACATCAATCAGCTTGGCGCAACCACCGCTCTTGACAAAAGCCGTATGCTCGTCCACCGACGCAAAGTGACGTCCCGTGATTTTGTCGCACCGAAAGGTTGAGCTCGTCGCGTCTCTGAACGCCTTAATAATATCTCGCGCCCACGGATTCCCGAAATACGGCGGCGTTTTACCCGGGTTCTTTCGGCACCAGGCCAACGTGGCCATCCAAATCGCCGCACTCAGTGCTCCACAGGCGTTGCCGCTCAGGCCCATGCCGCCGGCAAATCCTGCGACAGTGACCATCTCCTCGTCGCTGGCGCCCATCTTCTTCGCAACTTCAGAGGCGCAACTCATTGCCTGGAGGGGCAACGCGGCCTTGCCGTGAGTCAATCCCTCCTCTGCAGATGCGAGTGCTTCAGGCGCCCACTTCTCTATGAGGTTGAAGCAGGGGCTGTTGACAAATCCGCCAAGTATGGTCGTGACCATGAGCTTGCCCAGGCCGAAGGGACTCTCCAGGTTGCAGCCGGTAACCTCGCGGCAATCGGGGGTTCCCGTTCTCTTTACATACGACTTCAGGACATACTGCGTTGCCACGATGGCCACGGCCGTTGCCTGAGCGGGGTCAGGGTGACGGCGAAATGCCTCCGCGCCCGCTGCCTGGCATGCTCCCCACAACATGCCACACTGGTGCCCCGTGTTCACTACGCCGCCGGCCAACAGGTCGGATGCACGCTCTGCATCCCCATCGGGGTGCCCGAATTCGCGGTTCAGCAGACACGCAAGCGCGTGAGAACACGCACCGCATTTCCAGAAGACTTTCTTCGCATCATTGTGTTCGGCAAGCATGGTCATTCCTCCGTGTGTTGGCGTTTGCTGGTAGTGAGTACTCAGGTCTCTCTGACGGACACTTCCTTGACGCTTGTCGAGTGCCTCAACCGGTCGCCTCGATACAGCCCGTCTCAGTCGACGGGCCACTCGGCGACCGGCCGCCGCACTCCCCGATCACTCCTGAGCTGCCGACGCAGCCACCGGTGGGACAACTGTCAGGTCCTTCTTGAAGAGAAACGACACATACACGCCCCATCCCAGCGCTGTGAGCAGGATGAAGGTGAGGCAGTTGACAATTGGTATCCACGACAGGACCAGTGCGACTGCTGAGCCGATGAGGAAGTGATAGTGTCTCTTCTGGACTCTCCAGTTGAGCTTTGTCACCAGGTACCTGCCCGCGAGCATCGTGCCGATAATGTTGGCAAGGAAGAAGAGTGGTACACATGCCAGCACCAACATCACGGCCAGTGGTATGGGGATGATCAGGGCCACGCACAGCACGATCACTGCCGGATACATCAGCATCGGGATGAGGCCCCACAGCGCGGTGTTCCAGAAGGTTGCATCTGAGCGATTCGTCTCGAGCTTGCCGAATGCCGGTATGAAGAGAATCAGCAGTCCAATGATGGTGCAGGAGACGAAGAGCGCGAAGCAGATGATCTTGCCAATTGTCTTCAGGGCCTTGGAGAAGTCAGCCGCATCCTTGTCTCCCCCTGCATGGCGTGTATCAACGGTGACCGAGCCGGTGACTCTCGACTGCTCCTCTGGCGTCAACTTCTCCTTTGTGCCGTAGGTCAGGTTGCCTACGATCTTGCCCTGCTTGCCGATGACGAGGCGTCCTCCATAGGCAATGACATTTCCCCGAATCTCATTGTTGATGGTGATTTCGCCCGAACCTGCATAGATGTCGCCGTTGAGTCGACCGTCAATCGCGAGTCTGCCGCAGCCAACGAAGAGGTTTCCGTTGACAGTTGCGCTGTCGGTGAGTGTGAGGGATTTGCAGCCGACATAGCTTGTGCCGTTGATGGCGCCATTGATGATCATGTCCATACCACCGGCGATGATGCCGTTGCCCGATGTGCCGGAGTATGCAAGTTTCTCGCAAATCGCAATGAGCCCGAGCTTGGTCTTTCCGTCGAAGTTGAGTTGCTTGCCGAGAAAGACGAGGTCTTCGGCCTCGCCTGAGAAATTGAGCTCGTGACCGAGGAAGAGGTAGTCCTCGTTGAAGACTCCGGACTCTGTCCTGATGCTCTGGTCCTTGTCTTCACAATGGCTCTGGACCACCATGGCAGGTAGGGCCATGTTCAGACAGAGCACTGCGCCGATCATCGTGCCGATACGTGCGTTCATGGGTCGCTCCGATCAGTTGAGGGTGTGTTTTCGCTGCCGACACACAAAAGATACCTCGTCTTTTCGGCGTTGGAGGCGGATTCCCGGTGAGCGGCCGGAATCTGCAGGTGAGCGGCAGATTTGCGGCGCTCAGAGCGCCCGGAGGTACGGCGAGACAGGAAGACGCTCCCTGTTGCGGCAGGGTTTGGATGGCAAAGCCGGGTGGCGCGTCATGGGGTGTTGCCAAGCCTCAACCACCCGGTGCGCGACACCCTCGAGCATCGTGCCCATTCGTCAAGACCAGTCTACCGATGCTGGTTGATGATCATCCTACTGAAGGCTCTGAGCGATCCCGACGGTACCGTCTGAGATACTGCCCGCGGGTATCGCGCACCGGGCGATCCAATCTACCACTACCGCATGACGCGCCACACGTCCGGCCGGGCTCAGTGCAGCGCCCGGCACAGCTATCCAAGAACCTTGTCATCTGAAGAGGATGCCCTCGGACAAAGACTGGCGATCGATCCAGGCCACTAAAAGTCAATGTGCCGCCTCAAATCCTGCACCCTTCGCCGGGAGAGGTCGACGTGCATGCCATTGCGCATCTCGATGGTGTACATGCCCTGAACCACCCGGTGAATCACGGCAACCTGACTGAGGTTGATGATGTCCGTCCTGCTGGCCCGAAAGAAGCTGCCGCCCTGGAGTTTCTCCTCGTAGTAGTTGAGGTACTTGTCCGACACCATCTTCTCTGTCAAGGTATGCAGATGGCAGAACCCGCCATCCATCGAGATGCGGACAATGTCCTTGACGGGAATCACCCGGGTCTTCTCACCAATCGTGACGGTCAACTGATCGGCGGGCTTTGTCGATGCTTCGAGAGGTTGAGGTTGGCTCGCTGCCTGCGCCGAACGCTTGGCAAGGATCTTCGCCACAGCCCTCTCCAGCCGCTCAAAGCGCACGGGCTTCAGCAGATAGTCCACGGCATTGATGTCGTAGGCATTGGCAGCGTGCTCGGAGTAGGCTGTCTGGAAGATGATGATCGGCGGATTTGACAACGAAGGAATCGACTGAAACACCGACATACCCGGCATGTTGATATCGAGGAACGCGACTTCGGGCTTGTGCGCAATTATCAACTGCAGCGCCTCGTTGCCGTCGTGCGCTTCTGCCACAATGTCAAACAATGCCAGCCTGTCGAGCAGCTCCCGCAAGCGCTCGCGCGCGTGGCTCTCGTCGTCTGCAATAATAGCTGTGATCATGGGTCAAATGACATTTCTATCCCGCCGTCCCGCACAGAGAATGTGCCGCCGCTGTTCTCGACGCGCTTGCGCGTGATGGTCAAGCCCTGCCCGCGATCAAGCATCGACGGCAGCAGCGCCTTCTGCGAATCAGTGATGACGATGCGGTTGCGGCCAGTGTCCTGAAGGAGCCGGATCGTGATTGACAGTTGGGGCACGCTCTGCATGTTGTGCTTGATGGAGTTCTCGACAAGGGGCTGAACAATCAGCGGCGGCACGGAGAAGTTGAGGTCACCCTCGACGGTCCAGCGGAGTCTCTCGCCAAAACGCAACTGCTGGATCTCCAGATACTTCCTCACATTGCCGATCTCCTGTGCAACGGGAATACTCACCTTGTCGGACTGTTCGAGGTTCTCGCGCAGCAGGTCCGACAGATTGAGGATGGCGCTCTCGGCCTTCGCCGGCTCTTTGAGCAGAGAGATGATCATGTTGAGCGTATTGAAGAGAAAGTGCGGGTTGATTTTCGACGAAAGCAACCGCAGCTCCATCTGGTTCTTCAGCAGTCGTTCGTTGCCGATGGTCTTTTCCTTGTCAACAACAATTTCCCGGTACATGATCAGTCCGGAGCCAATGATGTGCAGCGCAATGATGAAGAGGAAGTTGACGAAGACGAACGAGAGAGCGCCCCGGTTGTAGTAGATGAAGAGTGTGGGTTCCAGTGCAAGGAGGATCAGGAGACTGATGGTCCCGACGCCCAGGATCAGCGTGGACGATATCGCGGCGATGTAGGCCGGCTTCATCTTGAGCACGAGCCGCTGACTGAAGTAGCAGCCCCCGACCAGTGCGCACCCCAGAATCAACGAGTTGACGAGCGCCACGCGCACAAACGCCCATGTGAAGTCCTGCAGCACAAAGCAGATCACCAGACTCAGCAGGAGCCCGGCAATCTGGGTCACGCCGAAGATCGCGGCGTAGAACAGGACGTTCAGGGGGTCGATTCGCTTCATGCGCCTCAGGGTCGCTGTGGGGGACATGGAGAATCCCGGCAGTGCCGCCGGGCGACGCGTCCTTACAAATCTACCATTCTGGATGGGGCGGGGTCGGGAGGAGATGGATTGCGCGTTGGGCTCCTGACTTCGCGCGGTGACGGGAAGCCCCCTATCCGCCCGTGACGAATGCGAAACGAGCGGACCTTCTCGGGCTGCACATCGTCCGACCCGGCGTTCGCCGCACACACGCGCAATATGCCAGACATTGGGGACGGTGGTAAGTTAATAAGGAAGCGCTCCGCCCTACCGGCGTGAGCGAACACCTGTATCCCGATCAAGTTATCTTATTAACTTACCACCGTCCCTCGACTGCGAACTGTCGGTGCCCGATCTGCCCGCGCGCAAGACACCGTACGCCCAGAAGTATCCCCTGAGCGTGTTCCTGCACACAACCATCGACCTGCCCGAGTCGTTTGGCACCGATCCCGACACGCAGTCAATCCAGACCCCGTGGTTCACCTACGGCCTGACTGTGGCTGAACAGGATCGCCGCCTCACGCTTGACCGGTCGTACAGGAACTGGCACCTCATTGCGAGGTTTGAGGGCCGCAAGATGCACGTGATGTTGAGGACCATTCTTATGGCCTTCTACGTGCTGCCGCTATTTGAGGCCATCCGTCAACGCGCAGTGGAGTACGATGTGAAGGTTCGATGGCACCCGGCTGCGTTGTGGGCGGTATTCTTCGGCGCATACCTGACGCAGCGTCTCAAGGGCATCTTCGAGTGGACGTTTCTGCTGGGCTTCATCCCGCTGGCGATTGCGCAGATCACCTGCAACCGGATCATCTCGGTGCAGTATCCAAGTGTCAAGGCTTCGAACAGAATCGGACTCGTTGAGGGGTACTTCCTGCTGATGGGGGCCACGCTGCTCTACTTCGCGGTCACGACGAAGTGACACCGGCCCGAATGCCCCACCTCACTGATATCGCAGCTTCCGCCCGACACGCAGCAGCGTTCTTCGCGTGATGTGATTGAGCGCGCAGAGCTTGGTGATGGTCGTGCCCGTTCGGCGCGCGATGTGTCCCAACGTATCACCGGTTCGAACCACCAACCACTTGGCCTTGCGCAGTTCCACGAGATACTCGAAGTTGTCTCGCGTGAGAACGAGCGTGTCGCCCTTGAGCCGGTGATTCTCAAAGTCGATGATCCAGTTCGGGTCGAACGGCTCACCGAAGTAGCGCAGCTCCAGGTGCAGGTGCGGACCGGTTGAGTGGCCGGTGTTTCCGCCAAGGCCCAGTGCGTCTCCGGCGCGAACTTTCTGATTCGGCATCACGAGCTTCTTTGACAGATGCCCGTACACCGTCTCCAGCCCGTTGGGGTGACGCACCACCACCACATTGCCATAGCCGCGCCGGTCGTACTGGATCACCCGCACGATGCCGTCGAAAGCCGAGCGCACGGTGTCTCCTCTGGTCAATCGCGTGTCAACACCATAGTGCCACAGCCATCTGCGCTGACCGAAGTTGGAGGTGACCACCGAGCCCGGCGCGTGCGCATACAGCAGGCCCTGCGCTGAGTCGACCAGTACGATGCGTGTGGTATCGTTCCAGTTGGTGAAATCGAACCGGCCGGAGTTGATCTTGTCATTGCTCCACGCAAACGTGTCGATGGCGAAGCGACCCACCGAGAAGAGGGAGTCGAGGCTCTCCTGGAACTGGTCTTCCTGCACTGCGGCGCTGTCCGCCACTTCTGTGGTGTCGGCCATGGCCACGGAGTCCGCCACTACTGTGGAATCCGGGATAGTGACGGTGTCGGCCGAATTCGACGCATTGGCCCTGCGCACGATGTCCGCTGCCCGGGCTTGCGTTGCCGAGGAGACGGTGTCGCCGGCGAGGGTGCCGAGGCACAGTGCAAGCAGCAGCAAAGTAGTTTGCGGAGTTCTTGTCATGAGGGGTACTGCCTCGATTCTCTGTTGTTGGTTCCGTCCATGTCAATGATTGGTTGTGCGTGGCGCAGGTTCGTACGCGTCGCCTGCGCGCGTGTTGAACGCACCGGTTCCGCGAGCATCCGCCGCCTCAACGCGCACCTCGCCGCCGCGCTTTGCCGCAACGCGCATGAACGCAAGGCCGCGCACCGTGCACCGCGCTCCCGTCCGTGACACGCACAACGGCGGTGGTGAGGTCGAGATCGCGCATTTGGTCCGCGGATGTACTCGCAGCCTGACCGCGAAATGCAAGCCGCAGAAGGTCGTGGCCGGCTGTTGGTACCAGAGCCCCAGGTCGGGCTCCAGGCTGGCGTGGTCAGGCGTCATGGAGATGGTTTCCAAACGGGAATGTCGCTGGCGGGCGGGATCGGGCGATCACTGGATGGTCTCCATGCAGCACTTCTTAAACTTCTTGCCGCTGCCGCATGGGCACGGGTCGTTGCGACCAACGTCGGTGTACTTTTTGGCGAACGTGGCGCCGCGAACCGTGCCGTCGTCGCGGAAACTCCCGGCAAATCGGGGCTCCACCAGGGACACCAGATCGATCCAGGATGCAGCCTGTGGCGCCCGCCCCGACGAGGACATGTAGTCGAAGAAACCGCACAGAAGCCCGGGCAGCGCTTTGCGGGCATCCACCGGCACGTCGAGGCGAGCCATGGCGCTCAGCGACTGCTCAATCACAATCACGTCGATGTCACGATCGGCGACCGTGGTACACCAGTGCACCAGCAACTGCTCGGCGTGCTGTTTGACCGATGCGTCAAGGAACCGGAAGTGGTCGGAGGCGCAGAACTCGCCAACTGCGTCGAGAAGATCGGGCATGTGTGCAACATTCTCCGTGGTTCAGTGCACACAGAAAATAGCTGGTGCCCGCGCACCGACTCCCCCACACGATCCCCTGTCAGCCGGCGGTGCGAAACGAGGTGTTCTGCACCACGGCCTTGGGTGCGTGCTGCATCTGGAAGCGCTTGGGCGACATGCCATTGTATCGCCGAAAGAGCCGCGAGAAGTGCGCGGGGCTGCCAATGCCGAACATCTCGGCAACCTGAGCAACGGTGAACCGCATGAGCAACCGCTGCCCCGCCTGCAGCATTCTGCGCTCATTGGCTGCATCGAGGACGGTCTTGCCGGTTGCGAGCCGGAAGACGCGTCGCAGGTGACGCTCCGAGCAGAAGCAGGCATCTGCAACTTCGCACACGCTGAACTGACGGCCCAGGTTGGCCTCGATGAACGCGATCGCGCGCTGCACCGGATCGGGGTTTGCCGGGTCAGGCTGCGGCAGCTCCGATGCGCCCACCGATGACGTCAGCATGTCAAGCGCGTCCATCACGAAGAGCAGGCTCGACTCTCGACGACGCACCGCCGCGAACCCGCCCTCCGCTGACCCGCAGATCAGGCCGAGATACGCCGCGAGTCGGTCTCCATTCGGTGACGACGCGGCATGGCCCCCCACGAAGCGATGCACGATGCGGTCGAGCGCGCCGCTGGTGAGTGGAACCGCAGTGGGCGTAATGGTCAGGCAGAAGAAGACCAGATGCAGGTCGCGCGTGGAGAACGACGAGATCTCGTGCGGCGTATCCAGTTCCGAGAGGAAGACCGTGCCGCGCTTCAGGGGGTACTGCGCAATGCCGTGTCGGAAGATCCCCGATCCGTCAAGTACCAGGCAGAGCTCGTGATAGCCGTGATGGGTATGCAGATGGTTGGTGGGGTACTCGTCAAACCGGCAGACCCCCCCCGACCGGATCTCGATCTGGTACCTACCCAGGACCTCCCTGTGCGAAATCGCGGGAAGTGCTGTGGGATGAGGCTTTGTGGCCGATTTGAGCAAGAATTCGTCCGTTCCAGAGATGGTGTCCCCCATCAAAATACGGTATGTTGTGCATGACCAGGTGGCCATATCACGCAAATACGGAGGTCCCCATGACTGCTCGACAGCGCACCATCGCCGCGCTTGAGCTTCGACAGCCCGATGCGGTTCCCCACTTTGAGCTTGAGATGCAGCTCACCGAGGAGTTCTTCGGCAAGCACTACTCCACGCCTGCCGAGTGGGAGGCGGTGAAGACCCTCGATGGTCGACGAGCGTTGCTCAGGCGTGATGCAGAGCTCTTTGTGCAGACTGCCGACACGTTCGACTACGGCATCATCTTCTACAGCGCGGGGCACCATCCGACGTTCGACGACTACCGCGAAGGCATCCGCATCCTGCGCGAGGTGGATGGAGGGCGGCGTTTGCTCATGGCACATGGCGACCCCACGCCGGGCATGCTCAAGGAGCGCTACGAGTTAATGCACCGGTACTACCTCGAGCATCGCGCATACGCGTGAGCACGGGCACCGGATCCGGCGATTGCGCGGGGTGCTCGAACCACCGCCCCAAATTCGGGCGCCACCCCGTCTGCACGTATTTTCACAGAAGCCCCATTGACGTCACCGAGAGCAGAGCCCACCACTCCCGCTCCGCAACAGGGCTCGTGCCCGCGAGACGCACCCATGCGCCGATTCCGCAAGACCTACGTCGAAATCACCAACGTCTGCGACCTGGCATGCGACTTCTGCCGCCCCACATCGCGGCCGCCGCGTTTCATGGACAGGCAGCTCTTTGCCGATATCCTCGCCCAGATGCGCGACATCGCCGGCCTCCTGCACTTCCACGTGATGGGCGAGCCACTCCTGCACCCGGAAGTCGGCGTCTTCCTTGACCTATGCCACGAATCGGGTCACCGGGTCAACCTGATCACCAATGGCCGCTGCCTACCGCGACTGCGCGAGGTATTCGCACACAAGCCGGCACTGCGCCAGGTGAGTGTGTCGGCACACAGTCTGGTGGGCACTGCCGCGGCGCCCGCACTCGACGCCTACTTCGGCGACATTGCCGACATTGTGCGAGCAGCGGGACCGTCGGCTCCGGCCCTCAGCCTGCGCATGTGGACGATGGTGCCGGGCATTGTTGACGAGCGCTACGCAGGGATCCTCCGTGCTATCGAAGAGGCATTCGAGGTTCGCACATCACTGGCGGATGCGCTGCGGAAGGCGAGATCGGTGCAGATCGCCCCCTTCGTCTATATCAACTGCGCATCCCGCTTCGAGTGGCCGGATCTTGACAGTACGGAGTGCGGCGCGCAGGGGCACTGTCTGGGCCTGCGCGACCAGTGCGCAATACTCTCCGATGGGACGGTGGTGCCGTGCTGTCTCGACCGCAACGGCACGATTGCCCTGGGCAATGTCCGCGAGCGCCCAGTCACCGAGATTCTTGCGGGAGATCGGGCGTGCGCAATCCGCGAGGGCTTTGCGCGGGGTGAAGTGGTGGAGGAGCTGTGCCGGAAGTGCTCGTACCGGCTGCGCTTCTCGGGTCGTGGAAGTGAACCTCCCACTCCGCTTGCTCCGTGACTCAGCGAGATGCCCTCTTCGCGTTACCGAGCCAGGATCGGGCCACCCGACCTACACCAAGACGCGTCGATGCCACGCCACCACATCAGCATACGGCAGGCCCCCGCCGAATATGTCCAGCGCACTGCCGATGGTTGCATCCACTTTGCCGCGCCCCAGAATTCGGATGCGCTCCAGATCCTCAATCGAACGCGCACCGCCCGCGTAGGTGACGGGAATAGGAGAGTATCGTCCGAGCAGCTCCACCAGATCCTCGTCGATGCCGCGCTGCTTGCCCTCGACATGCGCGCCGTGCACCAGGAACTCGTCGCAGTACTGGGAAAGATCGGTGAGTGTCTGCTTCGACAGGGCCACATCGGTGAGTTTCTGCCATCGGTCGGTTGCCACGAGGTACTCTCCGTCAACCTCCTTGCAGCTCAGGTCGAGCACCAGTCGCTTGCGACCCACCACGCGCGTAATGGTGCGCAGGTTGGGGCCATTGACAAGTCCGTCGCGAAAGACGTACGACGTGACAATCACGTGCGATGCCCCTGCGTCAAGGTAGGTGGAGGCGTTTTCCGGTGTGATCCCCCCCCCAATATGCATGCCTCCGGGAAACGCGGCCAGTGCGGCGAGTGCGGCTTGGTGGTTGCCGTTTCCGAGCATGATCACATGCCCGCCGCGCAAGTCGTCACGCTGATACATGGCGGCGAAGTCGGCCGGCGGACGCTCTGTCTCGAAGTTGGTGACCGGACTTACACCGGGCTCATCGGAGAAGGAGCTGCCGACGATTTGTTTGACTTTGCCGTCGTGGAGATCGATGCAGGGACGAAAACGCATGATTGCTCTTCCGAATGGTGGATGTACGGGGAGGCTCGCTCATTGCGCGGCCACGTGCACCTGCGAAAAATCGCATTCTGCCGGGCTTCCCTGGGAGGCCCCGGACCGGTGATGCAGCCCGAGGCGTTGACTCGCTCTACCATCCCGATGCATTTTCAATGACGTCAGGGGCGTGGTGCCGGGATCCATTCAAAGGAGGATGACATGTCGGTTCGCTCAAAGTGCGTGGTTGCGGTCGCGGCGTGCGTGGCAATGATGGGTTGCTCGGCCGGGGTGAGCGAGAAGACCGTCGAGAGCTACCCCAACGGCAAAGCCAAGAAGGTCATCGAGTACCGGGGAAGCACCAGCAACGTAACCAAGTCCACCGAGTACAATATGGATGGCGGCATTCTCTCGGTGCAGCACTTCAAAAATGGCAAGCCCGACAGTTCGTTCGTCAAGTACTACAAATCCGGCAAGAAGGCCATGGAAATGACCTACCGCAATGGGGAGCCCGATGGCGCCATGACCGCATGGTACGAGAACGGCCAGGTCAAGAGCGAGGCTCGCTACACTGCCGGCAAGATCGAAGGCTCCTCCACAACCTACTTCGAAGACGGCAAGAAGTCGGCCGAAACCTCGTACAAGAACGGACTCAAGGACGGCGAGGACCGTTTGTTCTACCCGAGCGGCACACAAGGGGAGCTGACCACGTACCTTGCCGGCAACCGCAGCGGGCCCTCCAAGAAATGGCTCGAGAATGGCACTCTTGTCAAGGAACTGACATACGCGAATGACATGCTCGACGGGCCATTTGTGAAGTACTGGGACAGCGGCAAGAAGATGGAGGAGGGCGCCTACAAGAGCGGCAAGTACGAGGGCAAGCGCATCCAGTACTACGAAACCGGCAAGAAGCAGTCCGAAGCCACCTACGTCAATGGCGAGATGACCGGCGGCCAAGCGTTCTGACGGCGGAGGGCGTCCGCGCGGACCGCGGCATCCTCGCCTGAGCCAACGTCGGGCGCAGGAGCCGTCGACGGGGATCGCACGCTGTCACGTCACGAGAAGTGTGACTCCTCGTGCCCGTGCGGCGCGCGCTGTTGGGGTTGCTCACTGAAGCGTGTCCTTTCTCTCGGAAGACGGCACTCCTGCGGACGGACCGGAAATCGCCCCCGAATCGCGCGGGACCGGCACGCGGCTGGTATCCGCAACGGTCGGCTTGACGCGTGGAGTTGACCCGGCCTTTGCGCCGGAACGCGACCCCTGTGCTGGTGGGCCCGAGCCGCGCAGGGAGACCGGCCCGGCAACGCCGACAGCGGCCATGGCCTCCTCGATGATCTTCTCCTGCACCGCCCAATGTCCGAACTGGGTGCCGGTACTGCTGTTCACCAGAACGGCGAAGGCATACGTGCGCTGTGGATAAAGCACATAGCCTGCCAGTGCGCTCACCCCGTAGTCGTTGAGTGTGCCGGTCTTGCCCCGCACAATGCCGCGAAGTGGCGACGCCTTGAATCGCGATTGCAGCGTGCCGTCAACTCCGGCAGTTGACAATGCAGACAGATAGTCGGGAAGATAGGCCTTCTGCTTCCACACGTACGACAGGAGTGCGGTGATCTGCGTGGCCGAGATCCGGTTCCCCTTACCCATGCCCGACCCGTTGCAGATAGCGGGCGTGCCGGGAAGCCCCCGACTGCGCCACCACTGAGTCGCCAGATCAACGCCTGTTGCCCACGAGCCGGGCACGCCTGAACGTTCGGCCGCCACAGTCTTGAGCACCATTTCGGCGGCGAAATTGCTGGACTCTTTGAACATGTGGCGCACGAACTCCGAAAGTGGCTGCGATTCGAATGCTAAAAATGGCTCACGCGCGGCGAGGCTGTCGGGGAGTCTGCCGCGGCGAACCACCCCTCCGATACTCACCGAGTTCTGGGTGAGCATCGCCTGAAGCGCATCGCCGAAGTTCGCGGTGGCATTCCACATTTTGCGGTAGATGTAGCGGGGCTTGTCATCCACTGCCAGGGCGCCCGACACCTCCACAACAGGGCCCTGAGCTGTCTGCGAAGTCTTCGCGTCAATGGCGCCGGGCTTTCCGCCGGCGGTTGTCTTTCCCACATTGACAAGCTTGACGCCCTGCAACGGCGGAAAGAGATCCACGTGTACGGGCGATCCCTTGCGTGAACCCGGACGCACGTGCACCGCAACGCAGTTGAAACTGGCCGAGACCGCCCCCACAGGCGCATCGTAGGCTCGGCTTGACGCATCCTCACCGAAACCCGGCCCCTGAGTCACGGAATCCAGAAACGAGTCGTCGAGAACCAGGTCTCCCGTGATCCGGCGGACACCTCGGTGCTGCAACTGCTGGCCCAGCAGCCACAGCCGTTCTACGAATAGGCCGGGGTCGGCCCCACCCTTGATGTAAAGGTCTCCGCATAGTGTTCCTGAGTCTGGATCGAGTCGACCGGCGATGTAAGTCCTTGTCACAAAAAGGTAATCGGGCCCAAGATACTCCAGAGCCATGGCGCCGGTAACAAGCTTCTGTACCGATGCGGGGATCATCGGAGAGTCTGCATCGACTGCCACGATAATCGAGTCGTTGTCAATGCACCGCACAGAAACGCCAACCGCGCCGGGGAGATAGGCTGCCCGCCTGAGCACCTCGCGTACTCTGTTGGAGATGTCTCGATTCGCAGTCCCGGCCAGCTCCGCCGAGGGGCAAACCACTGAGAATAGCAGCGTGGATCCGAGAGCAACGAAAGATTTTTGATAAAAAGTCACGATTCCTATACCTTTGTGTGAGTCCAATCTTTTATTTTATAGCTTCTGTTTCACCCTATCAAGATTTCGCCAGCCTGGCGTGGGAGACATACTGTATGCCGAAGTTTGCAATCGCGTTCGTCGCACCAGACCAAGACCATCCGCTGCGCCACCGTATCGTCGAGAGCTCCGACGAAGAGAGCGCCATCAAAGACTTCTTCACAAAAGAGGCAATGGACAGCTACTCAAACGATGACCAGGGGTTCTTCTACTTCAAAGAAGACTTCTCCGACAAGAGCACAAAGTCTGGCAGCATCCTGAAGCTCGAATCGTAGGGCGGATTCCCCGGTCTGCGGGGCTTCTCTCCGGAGCGAACACAGCGTCAGCGTGTTCTGTGCGGTCGTGCGTGGAGTCGTGGAGTTCTGCGACCCTGTCACGACCACATGTGCGCTGCTGTTCCCAGAGGATCGGCTGGTCGCGTCGACACCCCACGGCCACCGATTCAGCGTTTCGGAGCCGGAATGTCGCGCGTGTCCATCTCCTTCACTTCGCTGATAAATTCATCCCGATCCTTGAACTTGCGGTACACCGAAGCGAAGCGAATGTAGGCTACTTCGTCCAGCTGGTAGAGCTCGCTCATCACCATCTGCCCGATCTCGCCGCTGGGAATCTCGACTTTCGAGAGTTTCTCGATCTGGTCTGATATGCGGTCCACCACGCCCTCAACCTGTTTGCGGCTGATGGGGCGCTTCTTGCACGCCACTTCGATGCCCGACATGAGTTTCTGTCTATCGAACGGCTCCCTGCGCTGATCGTTCTTGACAACAGTGAGAGGCGCCGTCTCGACGTACTCGTACGTTGTGAAGCGCTCTTCGCACTTGAGGCACTCCCGGCGACGACGAACCGCCCGGCCTTCTTTGCTGGCGCGCGAGTCGACAACCTTGTCCTCTTCGTGACCGCAAAATGGACACTTCATCGCGAGCCCCTTTGTGTTGTGAGATAGCGCCACAACATATTGTGTTGATGCAAAATACAATACAATAGGAGTGCAGGTAAAGACCGCAGCACTCATTGGCCCGGGGATGCTGCGGCCGCCACCGATACTGTGGCGATTGTGGGATGCGGGGTATTATTGACGAAGTGCGATCGCGGGAGTGCTCGATCAGAACTGCCGCACCAACGACAGCGACGCCTGTCGGGGACCGATCGTCACCGCTGCATGCGTGCCGCGCACGCCACGATACTTGGTGGACACCCGGGCGTCGATGAACGCAATGGCTCGATTGAGCACCAGGCCCGCCACCATGAAGGAAGTCGCCACGTGGAACCGTGTGGCATCGGAGCGGATATTGTTGTACACGTTGCGAAGTGAATCGGTGGTCCAGCGCCACTGCAGATTGTCACGCGAGAACTCCTTGCCCGAAAGGTCATCCTCGCGATTGAGCTCCAGGGCGGCGTTGTAGTCCTTTGTGTCAAGGAATTTGCCCACCATCGACCAGTAGTGATCGTCGGCGCCCCGGCCGCCCTGCACCCCGGCCCACTGGCCGGCGAATACCTCGGAGTCGCGAAACAGTTTGCGCGACGAACTCTCGCAGTACACGAGCCCACACCAGAGCGCCGCCTCTGCCACGAAGTACACCATGGCTCGATTGCGGTTGCCAAGGTACTGCTGACCCAGGCCCGGCACCGCTACCGATGCCGCCATGGCCAGGCCCGGCGATTTGCCGGTCTGCCGCCCTGCCGAGAAGACGTCGACACTGTCGGTGCGCACGGTCTCTTCGACAACCACCTGCGAATGGGCGGTCGAGAGCAGGCCCGCGACGAGCAGCGCAGGCAGGACGGTCGAGCGGAGGAGTTGCAGTGTTTTTCGCATGGGAGTCATCCCGTCGAGAGCCCGATCTCATCGAGCGGCGCTCGTGTTTCAGAACCGGAGCGTCAAGGCCACGCTCGGCACGGTCTCGCTTCCTGTGTTCACCCACTCCTGGTCGATGCGCAGCCGACTTATCAGGCTTGTCTTGCGCCCGAGCAGCCGATCGTTGTGCATCTTTGCGGTAATGCCCGCATCGATCGCGCTGACGATGTGATTGACAAGAACGACGTACAAGACGTTGCCGGCAATGCGGTGGTACTTGTTCTGCTCGGAGAGTAGATTCCGATATATGTCGTAGTAGCGCGAGACGCCGTAGACGTCGCTTTGGTCCTTGACCAGCGTGAGCGTGGAGTCGCCAGTCTGAGCGTTGTAGCCCCTTCGATACATGTCAAACTTGTAGTAGAGGCCCGACGCTGAGGCACGGGTATAGATCGCCGTGTCACCCGACGAGTACGCGAGCACCGAATCGGTACGCCTGACCATGTCCGGAATCGGAAGCGGTTTGGCGTCCTTCCAGCCTTGCACGAAGATCTTGTCCTCAATCAACCGGTAGTACTCATCATTCTGTTTCTGGTAGTACCGAGTGCGGAAGCTGGCGGTGTCAAAGGCGGTATCGTACAGACCAAAGAGGTCTGTCTTGAAGATCGAATCCGCGATCTCGGCAGCCCGCTCTGTGCCGTCCCTTTCCTTGAGGCCCTGCCACAGCGTATCGTAGTACACCCGGAACTTGTCGTAGCTGTACGTCGTGTCCGCATGCCGTCGCGCCGCAACCCCGTGCCGGTTGCCCTTGCGCAAGAAACCAACCGACGTCCCGATTACCGCCGCCTCAATCGCCAGATAGATGCCGGCCTTGTACGCACGCTGTGCGTAGATCTGCCCCGTTCCGGGAATAATCAGCGACATGAGCATCGCAAGCTTCGGAGAGCGGTAGCCCTTGAGCCCCTCGGCAAAATTCACCGAGCGCTCCTCCTCAACCTTGACATCTGCGGCTCGCACAATGGGTGCGGGCGCTGCCTGCTTGGCGGTGGCAGCCGGTGCTGTGGTGTCGGGCACCAACACGTCTTCTTCATCCCGCACGCTCGGACCGGCAGCGGGCTGCACAGGCGCCGACTTGGACGGAACCGCGCTCGCGGCAGTATCGGGAGCCCGGGCTGGTGCGGGAGCCGCTGGAGCCGGAGCAGCGGGCTTCGCGGGCGGCTCTTCGCCTTCTTCGATGAGGAGATCCTCTTCGTCAAGAGCGTCGTCTGACGGCGCCAATGCAAGCTGCAGCACATCGGCGTACTGAGCGACCGGAGCGCCGTGCGTTGGAGCAGTGAACAATGCGATGCAGAAGAGGAGTGCGAGGCAGGGACGAGACGCAGCGTGCATGTAACCCCCTCGTTCGAAGCGACAATTCGCCGGGATCGGCCTCCCGGCAGCAACAGGCGCGCATGTCTCAGCCAGTCCTAGAGAAGCCCCAGAACATCCCGCATTGAGTAGAGCCCGGGCGTCTGCGATGCCAACCACTTGGCCGCGTGCACCGCACCTTGGGCGAGTGGGGCACGGCTGTGGGCCATGTGCCGCAGCTCAAGACGCTCGCCGGCTCCTGCAAACAACACGGTGTGATCTCCGGCAATGTCTCCGCCACGCACCGCATGCATGCCGATTTCGTCGCGCGTTCGCGCACCCACCATGCCTGCACGGCCATTGCGCACGGCCTTGTCGTACGAGAGTCCGCGACTGGCGGCCAGAATCTCCCCGATACGCCGGGCCGTACCACTGGGCGCATCGGCCTTGTGGTGGTGGTGTGCCTCAATCACCTCCAGATCGAACTCTTTGAGGCGGGCCGCGGCAACTTCGGTGAGGTAGAAAAGCAGGTTCACACCAAGGCTGTAGTTAGGGCTGAATACCACGGGAATGCTTCGCGCGCACCCACGAATTTTCTGAACGCTCGCATCTGACAACCCTGTGGTGCCGATAACAACCCGCGTTGAGCGACCGGCAATTTTGTCAAGAAGCGCATCGATGTTTGCCGCAACCGAGAAATCGATGATGACCGACTCGGTGATGGGGAGGCCCACAATGTCACCGCACAACGCCACGCCCAGCGGTTTCTCGCCAAGCAGTGTACCGTAGTCGCGTCCGATGTCGGGGTGCGTGGCAACCTCAACGCAGCCCGCAAGCGTCACAGTCGAATCGGCTAACGCCACGCGGGCAATCTCCTTGCCCATGCGCCCCAGTGCGCCAACGACAATCAGATGCATGGGCACGGAGACACTCACCCTTGTTTTGGGATGCGAACACCACTGGAATTCAATACGCTGATCAGCTCGGCTTTATTGCCCTCGCTCATCGGAACCATGGGAAGCCTCAGCGATCCGGCACTGAGCCCAAGATAATTCATTGCCGCCTTAACGGGAATCGGGTTTGTCTCCAGAAACAGCGCGCGACACAGGGGCGCGAGCTCCTCGTGGATGCGCAAAGCAGTACGAGTGTCACCCGACAAGTATGCGTCGACCATGGCCTTGATGCGCTCGGGAACGATATTGCCGACCACTGAGATCACGCCAACACCGCCACAGGCAAGAATCGGCAGCGTGAGCCCGTCGTCGCCGGAAAGCACTGCTATGCGATCGCCACACCGACGATGCAACTCGGAGATCTGGCCGATATTGCCGCTGGCCTCTTTCACCGCAACAATGTTGCGGCACTCGCAGAGCCGCTCCACGGTTTCGGGGCTGATGTTGGCGCCCGTGCGACCAGGAACATTGTAGACAACAATCGGGATGTCGACCTCAGTCGCAATGGTCTTGTAGTGCTGGAAGAGCCCCTCTTGCGTGGGCCTGTTGTAATACGGCGTGATGCACAGAATCGCATCTGCGCCTTTCTCCTTCGCGTGGCTCGCGGCCACGATCGACTCGCGTGTATTGTTGGAGCCGGCGCCGGCAATGACCTGAGCACGTCCCTGAGCCTCCTCCAGTGCCACATCCACCACGTGGAGATGCTCTTCCCACGACAGGGTCGCCGACTCTCCGGTGGTGCCGCACGGAACAATGCCCGCAACACCCCGCTCCAGCAGGAACCTGATGTTGGAACGCAACCCTTTTTCGTCCACCAACCCATCGGGGGTGAAGGGGGTCACAATCGCAACGTAGCAGCCTCGGAATTGCATTGTCTGACCTCTCTGTACTACTACCGGGCAATTTGTTGTTTTCTTGCGCAGATTTCGGACAGAGCGCCCGTCGTACCAGTGACTCGTCGACGCTCGCTGACTGCTGAGGTCTGACCGCTGACCGCTTGCTGATTGGGGCAATGCAGTCTCGCGATCCCGCGCCGTCTGACGGGTTGTCGGCTACCTGCACTGAGCACTGTCGAAGTGTGCCGCGCCGAGACTCTCAGTCGGCCGAGGGCCTCTCCGCCGACCGTGGCTGAGAAATACTGCGGGCGCCTGCGCACGGCGCGCGGCGCCCGCGAATCACGGAGCGCGCAAAGGCGCTAGGCCTTTTCGTCCTTGACAACCCACACTTTGAGCATTGCAGCCACTTCACGGTGCAGGCGAATCTCGATGGTGTACACACCCAGGCTTTTGATGGGCTCGGCCAGCTCAATGGCAGATCGCTCGACGGCGAACCCTTCTTTGGCCAGAAAATCGCAGATATCCTGTGTGCCAACCGATCCGAACAGCTTGTCCTCTTCGCCCACGCGCACGGGAATAGTGCACGGCACATTTTCGATCTTCCTGGCCAATTCCTTGGCCACCTTGATCTGCTTCTGGTCGCGCTTGTCCGAGTGCTTCTTGGATTCGGCAACCGCCCGTTTGTTTCCTTCGGTTGCCAGCTCGGCAATTCCTCTGGGCAGCAGGAAGTTGCGTGCATAACCGTCCTTGACAGTTACCACGTCCATCGACTTGCCCAGCCCTTCGCAGTCTTTCTTGAGAATGACATCCATAGGTTGATCAACTCCTTGATAATCGATCGGATCGACCGTGTGCGACCTGCATTGGGGCCGCACAGCCGGCCTACCTGGTAAGAGTCTCCGACGCAAACGGCAGCAGCGCCAGATGACGTGCACGCTTGATCTCCGCCGCAACCATGCGCTGGTGCCTGGCGCACGTCGCGGTTGCGCGCCGCGGAAGAATCTTGCCGCGATCGGTCACGAACCGACGAAGCGTGTCGAAGTCTTTGTAATCGGGCTCGCACTTGTTCTCGTCAAAATAACAGACTCTGCGCTGCCTGGATCGTCTCATCATTGGTGGCCTCCTTCGCCATTGGCCGCTGCGCGCGCCTTGTCCTCGTGCAGCACCGTCAGGTGCCGCAGGATGTTCTGATTCAACCGGATGCTCGCCTCAAGCCGACTCACGACATCGCCCTCGCCCGTGTACAGGAACAGGCAATAACAACCCAATCGCTTGCGTCGTATTTCGTACGCGAGCTGGCGCTTGCCCCACACGAGGGTCTTGTCGAACTGCGCGTTCTTCTTGAGGAATTCTTCGATTGTGCCCTGCTCACGCGCGAGCACATCATCGTTCTGTGTTCCATCGAACACCACGACGGTTTCGTAGGGTCGTTTCACGTCTACCTCCTTTGGACTGGTGCGGCCCGCAACCCCCTACGGTTGCGAGCAGGATTCTATGCAGATGTACAGGAAGGTCTATCTGATTGATTGTGCATCTGTTCCCAAAGTCCGCATCACACGGACTCCTTGCTCGATGACGGACTCTGCGGCGAAGTTGAGCCGGCTCGACGATCACCGGCATTGTACGCATTCATGGCCGCCTCGATGCCCGATGCGCAGAGGAGCTGAACTCCCTGCACTGCACGGGCAAGCGCCTCGTCAAGCACCCGGGCCTCCTCCGCAGAGAAGCGCCCAAGCACGAAATCGATGACAGACCCGCCTTTTGGTGGACTGCCGATACCGATTCGCAGACGCGGGAAGTCGGCGCCCGAGGCATCGATGATCGAACGCAGCCCATTGTGCCCACCGTGGGAGCCACCCCGACGGAACCGGATGGCTCCCAGCGGCAGGTTGAGATCGTCGCTGACAACCAGACACCGATCCAGCGGCACCACCAGATCCGTGCGGACCCGCTCAAACGCGTGCCCCGACCGATTGACAAAGGTCAGGGGCTTCACCAGCGCGATGCGAGGTCCCTCGAGGAGTTGCCCTGTGATCAGTTGTGCCTGATGCACGTTTTGAGTGCGGGCGCCACTGACACGAACCGCGAGCGCATCCACCAGCAGAAACCCTGCATTGTGCCGTGTTCCTGCGTATTGTGCTCCCGGGTTGCCGATACCGAACACCATGCGTTCGGCGAGCCCCGGAGAGCAGGACTTTGGGAAGATGTCAAAGAGCCACCGAAATACATTCATTGCCACGGGACGTCCCTGGCGCTATTTGTCTTTCTTGTCAGACTTACCGCCCTTGTCGCCACCCTTGGCAGCGCCCTTGTCGGCCTTATCACCCTTGGCAGCCTTGGCATCGCCGGCAGCAGGTGCAGCTTCGGCAGCAGCACCTTCAACAGCAGCACCCTCGGCTGCAGCAGCGCCCTCAGCAGGCGCCGCAGCAACAACTTCCTCTTCCTTCATCGGACGGTTGACCAATGCCACGACCTCGTCGGGCGAGTCCTTGATTTCGCCCTTCTCTATCTTCAGGTCGCGTACGTGAATCGAGTCGCCAATGCGCAGGGCCGACACGTCGACCACGATCTTCTCGGGAATATCCAGCGGCAGACACTCGACATTGAGATGACGCACCGGGTGACCCAGAATTCCGCCGTCGTCCTTCACGCCGATCGGAATGCCGATGACCTCGATGGGCACAGCCACCGTGATCTTTTCGTCCATCGACACATGCTGGAAGTCGATATGGAGGATATTTGCATCTCGGATGACGTCCTTCTGGATCTCTTTGACAACAGCTACCGAGTCTTTGCGGCCCTCGAGCCCGAGCTCGATCAGATGCGCGGTCTTCTTGGCGCGAACAATGGCGGCAAAATCATTGCCATCCACTTCGATGTTCTCGGTTTCTTTGTTGTGGCCATAGTACACTGCCGGAACCCACCGCTGTGCCCGGGCCTTGCGAGTGTACGACTTGCCGGTTCCCTGTCTGGGGCGTGCTTTGAGCTTGATGATGTCCACGGAACACTCCTCCTGAGTCTATAGATACTTCAAAAAAGGGTCCACCCATCCGCGCCATGCCACCACGGCTCGGCCCGACAGCCTCGCTTCGGCCCTGAGTGGAAACCCACGTGAGTCGAGAGGGATCGAATCATGGCTGGGGCGGAAGGATTCGAACCTTCGAATAACAGGACCAAAACCTGCTGGCTTACCACTTGCCGACGCCCCAGTGGAATCCGCAAACCTCTTAAAATAATATGAGGCGCTGCCGGAAGCCAGCCAAAGTTGAAGATCGATTCCTCAGAGGTACCGACACCCCGAGTTGCCGATGGCCGTTTCGAGGGACGGTTGGTCACTTCCGAGGGACAGCGGGACGACGGGCGCCCTTCTGAACGCCGAAGATCGCCTCGCGCAACCGGGGATAGCGCCGGTCGATGCGGGTCACTCCGCCAAAGCATCCCACGTAGATGTGTCGCGGTGTCTGGTAGAACGTACGCACCTGATCGGTCAGCAGTCCCTCGTAGTAGGTGAAGCTGCCCCACCGCTTGGTCGCCGGATCGTAGACAATGCAGCCCGAGCCGCTGCTACCCAGCCAGATGAGAGAGTCCATGACGGCCATGGCTTCCAGCTCGTTGTCCGGCGCCTCCAGACCATCGGGGATGTAGTCTTCGGGAATCTCGCACGCCACGGCAACGCCGGTGAGCGGATCGAGCATGAAGCAGCCCGCGCGGTCGGTGGCCACGAAGAGACGCATCGAGTCCGGCCTGGGATTGAGCCGCGCGATGCCCACGATCCTGTTGGCCTGGGAGAGCCACGGTCCGGTGACCGCCCCCGTGCGCCGGTTGAGCAGCTTGAGCCCCCGAGCCAGCGTCCCATACCAGAGGGAATCGCCGGAGACCATCATGCACGTGACGCGGTCGAGCCGCGTGGAGTCGGCCATCGAGAAACTGTCGGCGCCGGGAAAATACTCCGCAATGCCGAACGCGGTGCCCAGGACGCAGGAGACCGCACTGGGGATCATGCACGTGATGTCATACGCCTGAAGCGGTTTCCCGCGAGTAAACCAGCGGGTCTTGCCCGTCTCGGTGTTGACGTAGCCGAAGCCGTCGAAGCCTCCGTAGTACAGCAGCGGGCCATGGGTCGCAAGCGACTGGATGTGCGGGTCCCCCACCCCGGCATTCCACCCCACATTTCCGCGGTACTGCATGGTTGACAGGTCGAACCGGTCAATGTACTCGCCCCTGTATCCATACCCCGTGAATACCGCGCTGTCGGTGCAGGCGATGGCGCACACGTTTGGCGCGGCCGGACCACCGCGCAGGGCCGTCCAGAGTACGCGTTTTGTGGTGCCGAGCGTACCCATGCCGCTCTCCATGGCGCCGTACCACAGCATCGACGAGTCGCTGCTGAATAGTGCCGACACCTGGAAGTCGCCCGGCGCGCGCTCCTTCGGGTGCATCATCTGCATCCACACGTTCTGCTTCTCCAGATACCGCCACAATCCCCACGGCGTGCCCGTCCACATTCCGTCTCGGTCGCCCGACAGCGCGTATGCACCCTTGCAGGGGAATTCGTGCACGAACTCCAGCGAGTCGGCGCCGCTCCTCGATGTCAAGACGCCGTCGTACGAGGTCGACACCCACAGCACTCCCTTGCGACTGGTGATGTCGAGGATCTGCGCATTGCCGTCGAAGCGTGCGGGGAACCCGATTGCCACGGATGTTCCGCGTCGAGGGTCGTACCGGTAGAGCTCCTCCACCTCGGTGCCCACGTAGAGGCTGGAGTCCAATGCGCGCAGGCAGGTGACAGTGTGCGTGCGCTTGAGCCCGGGCACGTCCAGCGGGACGGGCTCGGAGGTGTCTGCGCCGAAGACGGCGTAGAGTCCGAGGAAGTGCGCGGAGAAGACCAGCATGGAGTCGCCTACCGCGGCCATGGCCATGGCCTCGACTGTGTCGCCGGGGAGAATAGCGCGGAAGCGCTCACCGCTCGCGTCGAGCAATGCTGGACCGTAGCGCGTTGCCACAGCAGGCCGCCCGCGGAAGAAGCACACTTCGTAGCAACGCTCGGACGGAAGGCCATGATCGGCGCCGTAGCGACGCCAGCTACCGGTCGCACGATCGAGCACGTGCACGCCCTGTGCCGTGGCAAACCAGAGCCATGACGGATGTCGCGGATCTTGACGGATGGCGTAGACCGTGCTGATGTCGCCCACGCGTACCACCATTGCCGGATCAAACTCCACACTGCGCGGGACCGCGACTACACGCGCGCGCAGAGCAATGATGACCACGCTGCAGGCGACTGCGGCGAAGATGACCGTGATGAAGATGCGGAAGCGTTGCTGGAATCGGTTGATCTTGCGGGTACTGCGGCGAAGAAACGGGGATTCGGTGTCTCGCATGGGATTGGTGGGGTCGGATGACGCCGGAGACGTCTGCGGTGTTCGAAGGTCCGCCGCTCTACTGAGGCGGTGGTATGAGTGAGAAGCCGTCGACACTATCGGCCTTGCCCGCATCAATCACGCGCATGACCTTCCAGTGGTAGGTCTTCATATCGCCCTGGATCATGAGCTGGTCGCTCTTGTAGCCCTCGTCTTTGATGAGGCGTTTCATCTCTGCCTGCAGATAGCGGAAGCCCTTCTCGCGTTCCTGAGGCCACTTGTCTTTGTCGTTGACAGAAGTGACGAGAGCGATCTCCTTGCCGTTGAGCTTGAGGATGCCATCCTGCACCACTTTGTGCGAGCCGTCCTTTGCCCGGTCCAGATAATCGGCTTGGATGAAGACGTTGAGCCGCAACTCCTTCTTGTCGGACTTCGCACCCTCGCCACCACCGCGCGGGAACTTGATCGAAACTCCATATATGTACTGCGCCGACAAAATCACCATGAAAAAGATAATGCACTGCATGAGGCAGTCGATGAGCGCTGTGATGTTGACGTCGGCTTCGGCTTTTGTCTTCAGCTTCATTGGACTCCGACTCCCCTACTTGCCGCCCGCCGCACGCGCGGCCTTCTGCGCTGCCTCAACAGCTTCCGACGAACTCACAAACGCGAATTTGCGGATATCGCAGGTGGTATCCTTGGCCACGTTGATCACCTGAAGGATGCGACCGTAGAATGCCTCATTGTCCGCCTTGATCATGAGCGGAATGCTGTGCTTGAGCGAATCTTCCTTCTCTTTGACCTTGGCCTCGGGCATCTCGGTACCGTGAAGCTTGAACCACGACTGCTTCTCGCCCGCCAGGAACTCGTCGACCACCTTCTGCTTTTCTTCTCTGAGCAGCAGCGGGATCTCGGAGAGCTTGCGGTACGGACTGATCTCGTACTTGCAGCGGGAGCAGAGGTATGCCGGAGGCTTGTCGCTGGACCCCATGGCCGCATCGGTCTGCGTTTGCGTGCCTGTGGTTGCCAGTGTTTGGACAGGTGTTTTGCCGGTGATGTCAAGAAGCGTACCCGGAATGTAGGCCATTTGTGCATCGCGAAACGAAAGGCTGCACGAAGGACACTTCTCGGGCACACTCCCCTTGCCCGCAAAGGCAATGAGGCCCGTGGAGTCGGGCATGATGTATCCACCGGGCAGCAGCGAGGCCTGCAACACGTAAATCTGCAGTTGCGCGGTATCCTGCTTGGCCGCGTTGACCACCGGCGGCAGCTTCAGCACATTGTCGAGCGAGGCTTCCTTCTTCATTGACATGACAAGAATACCCAGCGACAGCAGAATGAAGCTGGTCACATCGATCATGGGAACCAGGTTCAGGTCGATGGGGTGGTGTTTGGGCTTCTTTTTCATGACCGGGTCACTCTGACTCGTCCTGGCCGGCCAAAGCCGGAGGGATTCTCCGAGGCCGGTTGCGGCCGGCTATCTCTCACGCAGACACCTGCACCAAAGGGGTGTCACTTGCCGACCGAAACACTACTCGATCAGTGCTTCGATCATGGTCTGCAGCGCATCTTCGATACGGATGACGTGTGCCTCGGTCATATTCTTGATGTAGTTGAACAGCAGCAACGAGGGAATGGCAACAAAGAGGCCGAACAGAGTGGCTATGAGCGCCACCGAAATGCCGCCGGCCATTTCATCAGCCTTCACCCCGCCCACCGATGTCGACATGGCCTGGAACGCCTGGATCATCCCGTACACCGTGCCAAAGAGCCCGATCAGCGTGGCCACGTTGGATATCACTGCCAACCATCCAAGGTGCGCCTCCAGCGCAGGCATTTCGACAGTGCCCTGCTCTTCCATGGCGTCACGCATCCACTTCTTGAGGTCGAGGGGATTCATGCCCTTCTGCACACCGTCTTTGTACTTGTGCATAATCGTACGCATGAGGTCGGCGCAAATATTGTCTTTCTTCTGCATGGAGCTTTCCATCTCTTCGATGGCTTTGAACTTGTCACCCTTGTGCTTGCGCATAAGGCGAACAAACTGCGCCGCACCCTTGGTCGGGTTGAACTTGACGCGATCGATAACGATGACGATGAGACGCTCCAGGGTGATCGTGAACGTGACGAGGAGCAGTACCACCAGCGGCCACATGACCCATTCTTCTTTGATGTGCTTGATCAGCAGCGCAAAAATGTTGATTTGTCCTGGGGCAGCCATGTACAAGGCTCCTTATGTAAAGAAGGTGGCTGATTGACATACCGACGAGGCCGACTCGACCCGGTCGTGGCGGAGGGAAAACGCATACGCGAATCGGGCAACCTGCTGCGACGCACCGCGTTACGACCGGCTGGGTCCGCCATCGGAACCCGACCAATATACTAAATCGTCGAGACAGGCCTCAATGAAGGAGCTTCGGACGCGGTTTCGGTCCGGTCCAGGCAGACGCATCCCGGAAGCCGACAGACACCAGTGGCGGCGCAGCACCTACTCGATGTCGACATCGGCGTGAGCTGCGTGGTGAGTTGCGGGCTTGGCTCCGTGCAAACCCGACTTGGAGAGTTCCTGCTCAAACACGTCGAGAACACGGTCTTCGATCTGTTTGCGCATTTCGTTGTTGATCGGGTGGGCAACGTCGTGGTAGGTACCATCTTTGTGCTTACGGCTCGGCATGGACACGAAGTAGCCATCGGAGCCGCTGATCACTTTGAGACCGCGTACCACAAAACAGTTGTCGAAAGTGATGCTGGCGAAGGCCTTGAGCTTGTCCTCGTTGCGGATGCTGACCCTGACTTCGGTGATGTCCACGTGAAAGCCTCCTGGTAAGTGGCCCCGACGCGTTCCCGTTTTCAGCTCTGGTGTGGTGGCCTGGTCGGTGTGCCTCCGGTACTGCGACCCGCATTCTGATTGCTGACCGCTTGCTGGCCGGGGCAACACGACTCCGCAGCGCCCCGCAGTCTGACGAGTCGTCGGTTCTCCCGCGCCAGGCAGCGAGCCAAGAACAATATAGTTGAGGGATTCGGGCATTGACAACAGGTTTTGCCGGTGTCGACACGGACCAGACGGACCGCCGTCAGTGCGTTTCAAAGGCAGGGCGCGCCGACAGCACACCCCGAGACAGATCGTCCGAGCCGCGCGCCAATCTTGCGGGATCTGCCGGTGAAAAACGTATTTTACGTACTTGCCTGTTCTGTTGGCGACCACCGCGATTGCGTCTCAGTCATCGCGGGGGTGTCGCCACTCACTCGTTCGGGCCGAAATGCAGTTGCACATGGCCACAGCCTCAAAAAAAAGTCTCCTCACGCTTCTTGAGTTCGAGCCGGACGAGATCATCCACATGCTCTCTCGGGCGGCCCAGCTCAAGCGCACGCGGCTTGTCGACGATCCGCCGGTATTCAAGGGCAAGACGGGCGTCTTGATCTTCGAGAAGCCATCCCTGCGCACGCGCATCACCTTTGAGGTCGCCATTCACGAACTTGGCGGGCACACTGTCAACCTGGCGTCCGAGAGCGTGCAGATCGGCCGGCGCGAGTCGGTCGAAGACGTCGCCCGCAACCTGGAGCGCTGGGTCCACCTCATCGTGGCTCGCACCTTCTCCCACACCACCATCGAGCAGTTGGCCAACTCCTGCTCGGTCCCGGTTATCAACGCGCTCACCGATGCGTTTCATCCGTGCCAGGCGCTGGCCTTTGCGCTCACCCTGCGAGAGCACCGGCCCGACATGCGCTCAACGCACGTCGTCTTCGTCGGCGACGGAAACAACGTGTGCAGCTCCATCATGGTGCTGTGCGCCAAACTCGGCTATCACTTCACACTGGTGTGTCCAACGGGCTACGAGTCTCCCGACGACGTCCTGTCAGCCTGCAGGGCCATTGCCTCGAAAACCGGTTCGCGCATCGAAATTTCCACCGACGTTCACGCGGCGTTGGCAACGGCAACGGCTGTCTACACCGACGTGTGGACGAGCATGGGTCAGGAGCGCGAATCCGAGCAGCGCAAACGTTCGTTCCGTCCGCTCCAACTGAACCGCGAATTGCTCGCTCACGCACCGGCCGATGCGCTCATATCGCACTGTCTTCCCGCGCACCGGGGCGAAGAGATCACCAGCGACGTGCTCGATGGACCAAACTCGGTCGCACTGGACGAAGCGGAAAATCGGCTCCACGTACAAAAGGCTGTGATCGCGCATCTCTGTGCCTGACCCCAACCCTCTACACCGAGGATACTCCCATGAACACGAAGAATCGACGAGTCGCAACCGGAATCAAAGCGTTCGACACAATGCTCGACGGCGGGTTTCTCCTGGGCTCTGCAAACCTCGTAGAGGGCGCTCCCGGAACCGGCAAGACCACGCTGGCCATGGAGTTCGTCTACAATGGCATCACCAAGTTCGACGAGCCGGGCCTCATCATCACATTCGAAGAATTCCCCCAGCAGTACTACCATGATGCTCTGCAGTTCGGGTGGGATCTCAAAGATCTCGAAGCCAAGGGCAAGCTCAAGGTGGTGTTCTGCGATCCCCAGACCGCGCTGGAAGAGTTCGAGAAGATCGACGGACACTTCATTGGCGACATCAAGAAGATGGGCGTGAAGCGCGTGGTGATCGACAGCATGACGCACTTCGAGTCACTGTCCCTTGACGACTACGAACGGCGCGAGATCGAGCGCAACTTCATCAACGCGCTCAAGCGTGAGGGTGTCACCTCGGTGCTGCTGCGCGAAAACGACAGCCTGCTCGGGCAAATGAGCCACGTCACCAGCAAGGTGCCCTTTATCGTCGACACGTACATCCTGCTGCGCTACGTCGAGATCGACAGCGCCATCGAGAAGGCTCTGCTGATTCTCAAGATGCGTGGCAGCAACCACCACAAAGACATTCGCTGCTTCCGCGTCACCCCGCGGGGTATCGAGGTCGAGTCGAAGTTCAGCGGTCGCGAAGGCATCATGAGCGGCAGTCCGCACAGCACGCCGCAAGACGCCTTTGTCAACGTATTCGGCAAGAAGAAGTAGCCCCTTTTCGGGCGAGATCGTTCGAGGCCCGATGGCGGCGATCCCTGCGGGTCGCCGGTCTTGGAAAATGTGCGCAGACAACCGGTGGGGACACGCATGACCGCCCTGCATTCCGCACTCCTGCTCTCCGGATACGTGCTGACCATCATCGGTCTGAACCTCATCTGCTATCTCATTTCGTCATTCTACCAGAAGAAGTTCGGAGAGGCTTCGCCGCGACTCGGATTTATGTCGGCGGGGGCGCTCAGTGTTCTGTTGGCGGTAGCCCTCTGGATCCCTCTGGGGTCGGCATCCACAACCGAGCTGGTGCAGGTGGCGCTCTTGTGGAGCAGCGGCGTGCTCTCGGCAGTCAACTCAGTCCAACTGTACTACACCATGAAGCGGGTGCGGAAGTAACATGCGCGGCATCCAGGAATACCTCTTCATTTACGACATGGCCGCCGGCGGCGCCATGCTGCTGTTGTCGTATCTGAGCAGGCAACTGGGCTCGGCGCTCAAGATCCCGCCGTACTACCGTGCCTTCTACGTGTCGGCAGCAGCAGTGTTTGCCGCATTTGTTCTCGATACTCTGCAGGCCAACAATGTCATGGCCGTCGGTACGGGTTTCACTCTGGCCCTCCGGTTGTCCGGAGGCGTCCTGGCCCTTGCCATCAGCCTTCGCTACTGGAAGTGGCTCTTTGGCGAGCACTTCAAGAAGTAAGGATGTGCCTATGAAGAAGAGAATTCTGGTGATCGAAGACGACAGAGACATCGCAGACCTCGTGCGCCTGGTGCTTGAGACCAGAGACTACGAGGTCCAAACGGTTCTCAACCCGCACGAGGCCTTTGCGACTGTCAAGTCGTTCAAGCCTCACGCCGTGCTGCTCGACCTGCTCATGCCCGAAATGGACGGGTGGGAGGTATTCAAGAAGATTCGCAGCGACCCCGCATTCGCTACGCTGCCCATAGCCATTCTCACGGCCAAATCGGCCGGTTTCGACGAAATGGTCGGTTTGCACGTCATGAAGGCCGATGCCTACATCACCAAACCCTTTGGTAAACAAGAGCTGCTGGACAAAACCGATGAACTTCTCAGGAAAAGAAAACAATAGCCGGATTCTGGTGGTAGACGATGAGGAAGATGTGCTGGAGTTTCTCAGTATCTTTCTCTCGTCAATGGGGTGGGAGGTCGTCGCCTCACCCTCTCCGGCCAGGGCGCTGGAAGAGCTGGCGCGGCGCACCTTCTTTATGGTGCTCACCGACATCGCCATGCCCGAAATGGACGGATACGAATTTGTCAATACCGTACGGGAGCGGAAGATTCCGAGCGAAATCGCGCTGATGACAGGTTTCGGCTACAACCCCAAGCACACTCTTGTGAAGATCCGCAAGTCCATGCAGCCGTTTTTCTTCTTCAAGCCGTTCAACCGCACCAAGGTTTCCGAGGGGGTGCAGCGGGCCTGGGCCGCGTACCATCGCGATTTTCTTGTGCGCGCCACCGAGCACACGCTTCCCGGCTCGCCGCTCCTGTTCGCCTGATCGCCCGCCGGGGGCATCCGCGCTCCGCCGTGGCCTCCAGGTCCTCGCAACTCACGAACCCTACCGCAGAAACGACACGCCATGCCGACCAACAACAGCATAGTAATCAAAGGCGCCCGCGAGCACAACCTCAAGAACATCGACGTCACTATCCCGCGCAACAGTTTCTGCGTGATCACCGGACTCTCCGGCTCGGGCAAATCATCGCTGGCCATTGACACGCTCTATTCGGAGGGTCAGCGCCGGTACGTGGAGTCGTTGTCTGCCTATGCCCGGCAATTCCTGGGCATCATGGAGAAGCCCGATGTCGACTCCATCGAGGGGCTCTCGCCGGCCATCTGTATCGAGCAGCGCACCTCGGGGCACAATCCCCGCTCCACTGTCGGCACGATCACCGAGATTCACGACTACCTGCGCCTGCTCTTTGCCCGCGCAGGAGAGACCACCTGCTACAAGTGCGGCAAACCTATCGCGCGGCAGACCGTGCAGGAAATTGTCGACCGCGTGCTGGCATTTCCCGCGGAAACCAGGTTCCAGGTGCTGGCCCCCGTGGTCTCCGCGCGAAAGGGCGAGTGCCGCGACCTCTTCGAAAACCTGCAGAAGGACGGCTTCGTGCGCGTGCGCGTCAACGGCGTGGTCCGTGGCCTGGACGAGTCCATTGCCCTTGACAAGAACAAGAAGCACACCATTGAGGTGGTGGTCGACCGACTCGCGTCGGCCCCCGCAATCCGCGCGCGTCTGACCGAGTCGGTCGAAACGGCGCTGCGCCTCAGCGGTTCGGGGTCTCTCACCATAGATCGCGTTGACAGTGGAGAGCAACTCCTCTTCTCCGAGCGGTTTGCCTGTGGCGATTGCGGGGTAAGCTACGACGAGATCTCACCCCGCATGTTCTCGTTCAACAACCCCTTTGGCGCATGCGAGACCTGCAACGGACTGGGTGTGCAGAGCGAGATCGACCCCGACCTGTGCGTGCCCGACCCCTCGATGTCACTCCGCGATGGCGCCATGGTGCCCTGGAACGGCGCCGGCACCATGGGTTCGTGGAACCAGCAGATGATGCTGTCGGTGTGCGCGCACTTCAAGATCCCCGTTGACAAACCATTTGCCTCTCTTACCGACAAGCAACGTACTATCCTCTTTCGGGGCTCCGGCGACGAGAAGATCCTCATCAAGTGGGAGACGCGCACGCGCGAGGGGCATGGTCAGTTCAAGCGCACGTTCGAGGGCCTCATCCCCAACCTGCTGAGGCGATACACCGAGTCTCAGTCCGAAGACATCCGTCGATGGATCGAGGGTTTCATGGCGCAGAAGCCGTGCCCTGCCTGCAAAGGGCGACGACTCAAACCGCAGAGCCTCTCGGTGTTCGTCGATGGCCGGAGCATTGCCGATTTGTCGGAGATGCCCATTGATGCGTTGCTGACGTTCTTCGAACACCTCGATCTTCCCGCAGCCAAGCGGCAGATTGCGCGACAGATCATCGCGGAGGTGAAGCGACGCCTGGGCTTCCTGACCAGTGTCGGACTCCCCTACCTCTCACTGGGCCGGGCAGCCGCAACACTCTCCGGCGGTGAGACGCAGCGCATCCGCCTTGCAACGCAGATCGGCTCGGGCCTCACCGGCGTGCTCTACGTACTTGACGAGCCGAGTATCGGCCTCCACGCGCGCGACAACACACGTCTACTCAAGACGCTGCTGGCCCTGCGCGACCAGGGGAACACAGTCGTGGTGATCGAGCACGACAAGGAGACCATTCTGGCAGCCGACTACGTCATCGACATCGGGCCCGGCGCCGGGGTGCATGGCGGCAAACTCGTTGCTGCAGGAACGCCCAAAGAGGTGTGCGCCACCCAGGCATCGCTGACAGGCGCGTACCTCTCGGGCCGAAAGGTCATCCCCCTCCCGACATCCCGTCGGACAGGCAACGGGCTCTTCCTCGAACTCAGCGGGGCAACCGGCAACAACCTCAAGAACGTAGATGTGCGCATTCCGCTGGGTGTGTTGACCTGCATCACCGGCGTCTCTGGCTCAGGTAAGAGCACGTTGATCAACCAGACCCTGTGTCCCGCCCTTGCACACGAACTGTACCACTCCAAGGCCACTGTGTTGCCGTACCGGAAACTGCGGGGGATCCAGGCAATCGACAAGGTGGTTGACATCGACCAATCGCCCATTGGCCGCACCCCGCGCTCAAACCCGGCCACGTACACCAAGATCTTCGAGGCGATCCGCGATCTCTTCGCCATGCTTCCGGAGAGCAAGATGCGCGGATACGAGCGTGGCCGCTTCAGCTTCAACCTCAAGGGCGGGCGATGCGAGTCGTGTCAGGGCGACGGGCTCATCAAGATTGAAATGCACTTCCTGCCCGACGTGTACGTGCAGTGCGAGGCATGCCGCGGCAAGCGCTACAACCGAGAGACGCTCGAGATCACCTACAAAGGCCGGTCAATCGCCGAGGTGCTTGACATGACGGTTGACGAGGCGTGCGCCTTCTTCGACAAGATCCCTCAAATCAAGCAGAAGCTGGCTGTCCTCTCCAGCGTGGGCATGGGCTACATTCACCTGGGTCAGCAAGCCACCACACTCTCCGGGGGTGAGGCGCAACGCATCAAGCTGGCCACCGAGCTCTCCCGACGAGCAACGGGCAAGACACTCTACATTCTCGACGAGCCCACCACTGGCCTGCACTTCGAGGACATCCTCATGCTCATGGGCGTGATTGACGAGTTGGTCGACCGCGGCAACACGGTTGTCATCATCGAGCACAACCTCGACGTCATCAAGCGCGCCGACTACATCGTGGACCTGGGCCCCGAAGGCGGGCAGAAGGGCGGGCGCATTGTGGCTGCCGGGACACCCGAAGAGGTCACGTTGGTCAAGGGGTCGGAGACGGGGGTGTATCTGCAGGAGTATGTGCGGTCGTGAGCCGCACGTGTGAGGGTCCGGTCTTGCAGGGCCGGCGCTGACTCACCGTTGGCAGCGGCTGCCGTTGATGGGATGGCGTTCGCGCGGAACGGAGCCGGCATGGACCGGCTCTCCCCGGCTATCAGAAGTTCTGCCAATCATCATTCTGTGCAATCCCCTCATCACGGAAGCGCTTGAGCTTGGCCATGATCTCGGTCTTCAGCCGAAATGACGGGTCGTTGATGAGGATCTTCTTGTATTCCTTGTAGGCCAGCTCCTTGTCTCCGGTACTCTCCAGAAGTTTCGCGAGTTCCCAACGCGCCTCGGAGTGCTTCTCGTCGATTCCCACGGCTGCGGTGAATGCGTCGATGGCCCTGCGCGCCTCGCCCTTCTTGCGGCTGTACGCAAGTCCCAGACCGTAGTAGACACGCGCGTCGTTCATGACCAGCGACTTAAGCTCTCCGAACTGCTTGATGGCGGCATCGAGATTGCCCTTGTTCACCTCGATCATGCCCACGTAGTAGCGGGCCTCGGGGTCGCCAGGAGAAATTGCCAGAGCACCCTTCAGGTACTTTTCGGCGGTGGGCCAATTGCGGTTCTCAAACGCGATGATTCCCAACTGCACACGCGCGTCAGTGTTCTCGCTGTCGCGGAGCAGCACATTCTGGAAGCAGGTTTGCGCCTGCTCATTCTTGCCCAATGATCGGTACGCACCGCCGAGTGCGTTGAGGTAGCTCATGTTGCCGGAATCGACATCCACCGCAACGCGCAGTTCCTTGACAGCACCGTAGTAGTCCTTGCTCTTGTAGAGAGCGATGCCGAGTTGCCCGTGAGCCTTGGCCGATTGCGGATTCTGGGTTACCACCTGCTGGTAGTAGGCAATCGCGGTCTCGAACTCTCCCTTCTTGAGGTACACCGACGCCAGAGCCTCCAGGTAGTTCAGAGCCTGGGGGTTGATCTTGAGAGCGGCTGAGTACCGGTAGATAGCCTGATCGAGCTTACCCTGCACCTCGCACAGCACCCCGAGCTCTCCCTGCGCTTCCCAGGCGTGGGCGCTCTGCTTGATTGCTCCGAGCAGATGACTCTCCGCCTTGTCGTATTGCGACTGGATACGATAGGCAACACCCAGTGCCGTGAGTGCCGACACCGACTTGTTGTCGATGGAGAGTGCCTGCTTGAAGAGCTCGATGGCCCTCTCGCTCTTGTTCATTGTCTGATAGACACGACCCTTGTTGACAAGATACTCCGGATCGGATGGCCGCAGCTCAATGGCCTTGTCGTACTCGGCGAGCGCCTGATCGAGTTGCCCGGCCGATTGGTACACCGAGGCGAGGTTGCTGTGAAATTCGGGGTTGTTGGGTTCCTGTGCAACCACCTTCTGGTAGATGGCAATGGCCTTGTCGTCGGCGCCAAGCATGTTGTAGGCGCTGGCAAGGTTGGCTGCGGCACTTGTGTTGGTTGGGCTGAGGGACACGGCCTTTTCCAAGTTCTTGGCAGCCTGCTCGTAGTCGCCGCCCGAGAGATATGCGCTGCCAAGGCCCATGTATGCTTTGAACGACTTGGGGTCGTCGCGCACGGCCTTTTGAAGGTAGTCAACGGCCAGTGAGATCCGGCCCTCGCGCAGAGCGATGAGGCCCTTGGCGGTGTTGTCGTCTGCGGCGTGGACAACCCAGGCAAGTGACATCAGCAACGCAACGAGTATCGCTGGGATCTGCGCTGTTTTCATGGGGAGTTCTCCTCTATGATTCGCCATCCGGTGTTCGTCAGCGGGTTGACCATTCAGCCTGAACAGGCCGCCGCGTTCCCCGCAAAAAACGGATGTGCCCGCTCTGGACACACCCGCTCAGGTTCGAGACACATGCGTGGCCGCATCGCAACTCACTGGGGCTGGAAGGCTATGAGCCCCTCACCGGTGGCGACCCAGACCTTGCCGCTTGCTTCGATGCAGACGTCAAAGACCGTGTTGGATGGAAGTGCCGAGTTCGAGGCATTGTAATACGTCAGGAGCGAACCGTCTGCGGCAAGGTGCACCAGTCCACCGCCATAGGTGCCCACCCACATGCCGCCGGTGGCGTCAGCAGTGAGGCAGGTAATGGAACCCGTGCCGGTCACGGACAGGCCAGAGGCAGTGGCCCAGGTTGCTCCGTTCAGGTAAGCGAGTCCGTTGCTGCGAGTGCCGGCCCAGATGGTGCCGGCGGAAGACACTCGCAGTGCCGTGATGCTGATACCCGGCAGGCCTGAGGTTGTCGTGTAGCCGGTCGCGTAGTAGCTCGTGTCGTACACGGTGTCTGTCCGGACCCACAGAGTCTCGGCTGCTGTTGCGTTCCATCGCTTCACTGAGTCTATCTTCGAGATGAACTCGTGCAGCGAGTCGAGGCAGTACAGACCATCGGACATCCCAACCCATACGCCCGAGAAGGAGTTTGTACCGTTTTTCGCAGGATCGATGGCAAGAGCCTGAACCGGGCCGGAAGTGAGAACCTTTCGAGCACCGCCAGCCCTCACACTGTCGATTTTCCACCATCGGCTGCCGTTGTAGCGCCGCACTCCCTTAGCACTCGTACCGAAGAGCTTCGATCCACCCACGTCCGCAGCAACGGAGGTGATCAGCGAATCTCCCAGTAGTGACTGAGCATTGAGGGGAACGTCTTTGCCCGAGCCATCGTGCGATAGAATCCCGCCCCAGCCAGCCACCCAAAGCACGTTGGCCGCGTCGACTACCATCGAGGTAATCTCCCGAGCACTTGTAATCGTATCCACAGATGCACCATTCTGTAGGCCGAACAAATCCGCCCCGGAGCGGCCGACCCACACAACACCGCCTTGGATGGCCAGAGCCCGCACTGACATCGCCGAGTAGTACTGCTCAAGCCCCGGAAGTTTCGTGGCGAACACGAACTCGTCGCTGGTCCTCTCACCGCCCTCGGTTGCCACGGCCTTCACCTGCCAGTAGTATCTCGTCTGTGGCAGAAGCCCCGGCACGACCGCAGACGTATCTGGATCTGTTGCAGTCGCCACCACCGTCGTTGGCGGATCCTGAGTATCCAGCATCAGGTAGTAAGTGAAAGCAGTACCACCATTGGCCCTCGTCCATTTGACAACCACCGACGAATACTCAACACTCATCGAAGCCGGCGCTGGATTCACTGCCAACGGCTTGGTGATGTACGCATCAACCGCACCCGAAGAATCCAACGGCCCGGTGTTGGAACACCCAACCAACAGCCCAAGAACAAACACCGTGAGCACAACACCTGTAGTTCGTTTCATATCCCGCCATCCTTTCACTTGGTTCGCCATGTCACATGCACCTCGACGCACCTTGCCTACTGCTGAGTCGTCAGAATCGTCTCTCGCTTCTCGCGGGCCTCAGTGCGTGCCTTGTCGGAGCAGCCACCGCCCGAAATGACCTCGTTGTAAATCTTCAGTGCTTCCTTCGCTCGACCGGTCTTGTACAGCGAGTAGGCCCAGTTATTCTTTGCCCCGCACACATCCGAAAAGTCAGGGTACTTGGTCACTACAGTCCGGAATTTCTCTTCCGCGCCTTTGAAATTCTCCTGCGACCAGTATGCATTGCCCTGCATGTAGTATGCGGCCGATCGGTACTTGCCTTCGGGATATTTCTTGAGATACTCGTCGTACTCCCGAATCGCGGTCTTGAAGTCCTTGCCGAAGAAGCTACAGTCCCCGCGCTGGTAATAGGCGATCTCGGTGAAGAGTGCCGATTTATTCAGCTTGATGATCTCATCAAACGTCTTTCGCGCCTGAGAGTACTTCTTGAGCGACATCCACGACTGGGCCTCGAAGTACCAGGCATTGATCGCAAACTCGTTGTCAGGGAACTGCTTCTGCATGATTCCTGCGGTCTTGATCGCCTTGTCGTATTGTTTGTCGTTGCTCAGAGCATCGATCCACTTGACAATGCAGCCGGCCAGAAGCGTTGTGTCGCTGCCGTGATAGAAGGCGTGCACCTTCTCGTAGGTTTCGGCCGCCTGCTTCCACTTCTTGACAGTCACGTAGACATCGCCAATGCCAACCATGGCAAGCGCGCTGTCTTCGGCAGTCTCGCTCTGCTGCACAATGCGCTCGTAGTTCTTGATCGCAGCCTCAGGATCGGTCTTGGCCATGATCTTGCCCATTTCCGCCTGGGCAGCGCG
>Ga0315284_10000710_pt1 | contig 45630 bp, 48 predicted proteins | sample YL17G09_16_MG_FD_203696 | JGI IMG/M metagenome (GOLD analysis project Ga0315284, IMG submission 203696) | Sediment microbial communities from Yellowstone Lake, YNP, Wyoming, USA - YL17G09_16 | ecosystem: Environmental > Aquatic > Freshwater > Lake > Sediment | place: USA: Wyoming | collected...
GCTATTTTAGCAATTGGTTTTTTATCATTCAATATAGAATAAATTTCTTCTTTTGTGAATTCGTGTCTATTATGAGCTTTTTTTCCAATGTTAGCAATTCCACATTTTTTTCTTACATCTTCTGGCATAGGATTACTTTCACTATATTTAAATGCTGGTTTGGTTTCTAAAGTTCCGTTTCTTTTAATACGTGATCCGTGTTTAGCACAATATCTAATATCATTTACAATAAGATAATCTCTATAAATTCCAATTATTTTACATCCGGGAGCGTTACATTTAAGTTCGCCATATCACTCAAAATATTGTATAGTCACAAATAAAGGAACTCCAACCACGAAAAAAGCGGGGTCGGAGGACTTGTAACCAATCCAACTGAAGGGTGATTCGGCGTAGGTTGCGTCGTTGTCAACATTCCTTTTTCATTCACAAACAAATTTGCATTTAGTGGATATGAGGCGGCAGTATCAAATACATCTGTTTGATAGATGCCACGCTGAAACCATACAGTAACTCTATGCGATCCTTGCGTAGAATCATCGCCTATAATATTTGGAATTTGATATGTATATCTAACGTTAGTCTTAATGGAGTTAAAAGTGCCGGTGCCGCCGTCGTCAAGATTTAATGTGGTGCCAACTGGAAAAATAACTACACCATTTCGGGGAATTAATTGAACGCTAACCGGAATAGAGACAAAGCTATCCGGAGAGATGTTAGGATTGCGTAATTCTGCTTTAATTTCAACATCTGTAATTAATGTGCCACCGGGTCCAGGAACGCCTACGGCGGGCACAACAACCAATTCATCCCAAGATACGGAGGTAAAAGCCTTGGTTTTGATATCATCTATAATACCAATAGGAGCCGTTCCATTAGAAACGGTAGCTACAACTGCATTGCCTGATGCTGTTAATTGAGCCACGTTCCCAGGCGTAAACGTTGCACTAATATCAACTGGCCAACTATATGGAAGACTATTGCCAACACTAATTAAACGAAGCATATAATTCCTTACTTTACAATACCACTATACTACTTATTATATATCACATATGAGTGTAAAATTTTCACAAAAACAAGAACAAATTGTAATAACTATCTATCATTCTTGTCAAAATTTGAATGAAACTGCGCGAAAATGTGGTTTTCTTTCTAATGTATCAGTTAAAAATATTTTAAAAAGAAATAAAATCGATGCAGTTTCTTTGGTCCTTAAACAATTTATAAATGAAAAATATTGAATTTATTCAGTATCCCAGCCGCGCGGGCCGGATGGGCGGGGAGCCAAAGGTAACCCCATAGATTTGCGTCGATCTTGTCTTAATTGATGCGTTAGCGCGCCGCCAAGATCGTCGAGTTCAGCATCTTCATCATCCAACATACGACGATATTCTTCATTTTGTTTTTGTTGAATAGGATCGCGTCTTACATTGAATTGCATAGGTTCTTCGTGTAAATCTGGATATGCTGCATCTTCTAAATCAACTTTATTCAATTTAAAATCTGGATGATATGCTTCTTCTGAAAACGTATCTGGATCGTTTAAATCCTCATCTTCAAAATCCTCGTCTCCTGAACGAGTTTTAAAATCATCTAACATAGACAGTAATTCTGATTCATCTACCGGTTCGTCGGTGTCTTTAGCATCAGAATCATCATATATTTTTATTGACCCATCGCCTTTAAACCAATTTGGATAATGTTTTTTTTCCAACTCATCGTGAGATTCATATGGTCCGTGAGTATTCCATTTACCACTAAATGGTTCTGTAACGTGTAAACGTTTATCTAACTCTTCTTTAGAACCAGTAAATCTAGAGGTATGATTAGGATCATTTGGCTTATCTAGATGCCAGTGTTCTCTTTTTTTATCTTTAGAATATGAAATATCGCCACATAAGGCGCAGTTATCATCTATGAAGTTTGCATCATTTGCATCAGATTCGTCAAAAACCCAGCCTTTTTCTTTTAAATTTTTAACCATCTTCTCGCTGGAAGGGGCTTTTTTTGCTTTGGGGGCTGACTTGGCTTTTGGTTTATCTTTTTTCTTCTTTTTAGATTTTTTAGCAGCTAATGACTCTAATACTGCAGTGATTAGCTCGGCGTGAACGCCCAATCCAGATTCATCAAAAATCTCCGCTGCAGCATTTAAATAATTTGCCGCCTTAACAAGCTGCTCTTCTTGTGCAGCCCGTTTATTTATAACGCCATCAACTAATTGACGTTCCATAGAATTAGCAATTTCATCAACAAAAGATTTTTTAATAAACATTAAATTTCCTGAGCTCTTAAGCATTGTAGCAAAAATTTCAACTGTTTGTGCGTCCAGCCTGGATAATATTGTTTTTTTGTAACTTCATCTCTACCTTCAGATTCAAGTTCCAATTGTTCTAACATACAAGTTTCGAACATCCCTGTTTCGCCAGTAAGCTCTTCTGCTCGCTTAAATGATTTTTTCTCCCTTAAAAAAGCTTCAAATATTTCATTAAAATTTGCTGGCAATTTCATTTTGGTGGCATCACCAGCAGCATTACTTACTTTTTTTTTGAATCTTTAAGTGCCCGCAAAGCTTCCATCTTTGCTTTGGCTTTTGCTTTCGCATCTTTGGCATCATTCATATCTTTTTTAGCCTTGGCATCCGCTTTCATTTTCTTGGCTTTTTCTGCTTCAGCTTTTGCCTTTACTTTGGCTTTTGCTTCATCAGCTTTTGCTTTTGCTTTTGCCTTATCTTCTTTGCTCATTTTGGCTTTTTTAGCCTCAACGATAAGATGATTCATAAGAATGAGAGTATTAGCTGATAAGTTTTCCAAACCAGCTTCTTCTAAATCAGAAGAGGCGCTTAATAAAGAATCAAATGCAGATTTAATTAACATATCATTCATTTCAACCCCAGCCTTTTTTGTTTTACATCCGCAAGTGCAGCCTTTTTTGCAACTACCCTCACAGCCACTTTTAGCGCATTTGCAAGTGCCTTTAATCGGCTTATCGCATACTTTACATTTTTTAGCAGCTGTAACCTCTAATGGCTCTCCCATTAATTCGGCAGAAAGTTCAACTTCGATTTCGGTAGGTTGATCTTCATCTGCAACTCTTTTAAAAGCTAACTTTTCAAGAACAGCAGACGATGAAAACATACTTTTGTATTCAGGATCTTTTAATATTGCGTCCATATTAGAAGCAATATCATACATATTATTCTGTTTCATAGTTTTCCTATTATTTACTTTATTAGTATCTACGATTACCGAATGCCTGGTCTAAAGCATCTTGAAGAGTTGCTTCAGGCTGAAGCTGCGACACTGTATCGCCGGAACCAATCATTCCAACTTGTGGAAAGGATGCAGACTTACGAAGTGGGTGTTTTGTAACAACGCGTTTCATTGCTTCAAAACCCTCATCATTCCAAGACATCATATCTTCTACGTGTGCTGTAATGGCTGAGCGCTCATCGGCAACGAGACCACGACGAACCATTTCATTGGTTAATTCGTATGCGCGGGCAATCTTGACTTTGAAGGTATTAACTTCTTCTTCAATTTGAGCCTTTGCGTGTTCTTTGAGAAGATCGGTGGCAAATTCTGCACCCTCTTTACCCATCTCGCCATAAAATGACTTCCAGTATTTGGCTACTGCAGCATCGAGCCCTTGTGCAACAAGCTGATCAAGATCAGATGCGGCAACTTTGCCCTCTACAATAAGCTCATTAAGGCGAGCCGCCTCTTTACGAACTTTTGGTCCGGCTTCGGCAACATCTAACATAGCCTTGTGTCGTTCTTCAATTGTTTCAACATACCCAAGATCACCGGAGGGCTTGACATCTAATTGTGTCTGACCGTCAGATAATTTATGTGCATCATTGAGAACTGGATTAAAGTTAACCGATTGAGCGGCTAATTTGGCTCGCGTTTCAGCGCGGGCTTCTTTAGTAGATACGTCAAATGCAAGCAATTTATTCAATTTCTCTGGATCGACATTTACATCATTCATATCTTCGTCCTCTTCGCCCTCTTCGCCCTCTTCGCCTTCGCCAACTTCGCCACTACCATCTTCGTCATCTCCGTCTGATGGATCTGAATCTGACGGATCTGAATCAGCAGCCATCATTTCCTCAAATGCTGCATCATTTTCATCGTCAGCTGCATTTGATGGTCCTGGAGCCGGAAGTCCGGGATTAACTGGAGCAAGTTGCGCTTGTTTTGCAAGTTGTTCTGAACCGCGGGCATATTTAACAAATGCGCCCATCAGGTTATGAACATCGGCAAGTGCACTCTTGGCATCAACAAAAGCCTCTTCAACAACGGTATTGGTATAATCGTTGCTTACTGTGCCCTCATCAAGAATGTCAGAGATGAGACTTAACTCTTCACGATGTTCATTAAGTTCGGCGATAGCTTTCTTCATACCGACAATTAATGATGCGTTAAGAGTGCGTTTCATTTTAACAAGAGGCTTAAGTTCGGTAGAAGCTGCTTTTTCAGTTAAGCCTTCTAATTCGCCCATTTCAGCTTGTTCACCGGTTAATACGCGAACAGCCTCTAATAGATCAGAGGCGCGATCACGCATTTCTGTAGCAAGTTTAAGAGCAATTTCTTTAGGATCGCCTTCTGCGTCTTCTGGCATTCCAGGAGCGGCAGCGGGAGCGCCCATATCAGGCATTGCGCCCATCATTGGAGGGGCTGGGGCAGCTCCACCGGCGTCAGGTGGCATTTCGGGCATTGCGCCCATACCAGCGACAGCTTGTGAGCTTTTATAAAGTGAAGCTGCTTTTTCGGCGCCGACTTTATAGACTTTTTCTAAAAGTTTAGTAGCAAATTCTTTAGTTGCCACTACTTCGTAGAGTCCGTCAACATTACCACCGGTAATTTCGTCAACCGTAGCTGTAAAGAGAGCCTCACCATCACGTGAAACCTCCCAACCACTTTGACCTAAATCTTGTGTGCCATCTTCATTCGCCACGCGAACAAATCTAGCTTTGAGAGATGCACGGCTGTGCAACTCTTTCACTTTTAGATCGTCGCCATAAAGACCGTCTACGGCGCCAACACCTGGGAACGGCTTTGCGCCGACCATTTGTTTATCTTCTTTATTACGATCCTTCTCATTAAGTGGATCTTTTGTATATTTAACTTTTCCTGGGGTAGGCTCATTACCTTCGCCACCGCCCTGAAAATATGCCTCTTTAGATTTCATCAGGTTCTCCTTGGCTCTTTGTAGAGCGGACGTACGACGAAACGTACGTTCTTCTATCTCAGCTCGTTGCACCATTTCTTTACGTTCTTTATCGCCGGGATGCATTCCATCAACTGGTCCCATACTATCGGCACCAAGCATATGCTTGTCCTCTGTGTTACGATCCTTTTCGTTCTTTGGATCTTTGGGATATTTGACTTGGTGTGGGGTGGGTTCGTTTACGCCACCAGCACCTTGGAAGTAGCCCTCTTTGTTCATCCCATTATTTGAATTAACAGACATAATTTCCTCTTTGATTTTATGCGATAAAGTTATTAAACTCTTTTCCATATCTTGAAACTTTGAATTGATAGAATTTCTCAAATCTTGCAATTCACTTCTTAATGCATTATTATTAGATGCAAATCGTGCCGGAGTATTCAGAGCTGCATCAGTATTAGGCAGATCCGTCTCTTTTACGGCTAAATCACCGGTCTGACCGTAGGCGGCAGTATCTGCTTCACTAACGTCAGTTTTCTCTAAATTAGCCTTTAAATTGGCTAATTTTTCGGATATGGATTTTAAATCATCTTCTAATTCTTTGAATTTAGAAACAGATGTTTCATCCATTGATAATTTTTTTAATTCTTGTTCTTTTACTTCAAGATTATGTCGTAAATTATTAGCAGCGGCTAATATTGTGCGAATTTTAGCTTGTGGATCTGCGCCATTTACAACAATAGAAAGTTCGATTGGATCAAGATCAATATTGATTTCGCCGTAGCAAGATTTATTACGCATATGTTGACAAAATTCACGCTCTGTGGTGGCAATTTGTCCGCAATCATAACAGATAGCTTTACCTACTCTTGTGCCCATCGATACGGAGGTCTTATAGCCGCTTGTAACGCCTCTGGCTAATTCTGGATATGAAACCTTATCTAAAGCACAAAGTGCGATTACACGCTTATTTAGACGATCATAGTAGGTATCAAGAATAATACCACGAATAGAGTCTACCTGATCGGACTTATGATCGACGCATAATGGCTTACCAACCCATTTTTTATAAGCTTTAAGCAATTCTGCTTCGGCAAAAATATCACCATTATGATTTTTATATGCTTTAATAGACGAATCATTAGAAACCCACTTCCAAGAGCCGTTAGCAGAGATATCCCAACTGACCGCAACAGGAGAACCGTCTTTAGTTAATTTAGTCGTACCATCTGTATTAAGCGACGACGCTTCTGCGGCAGTCATCATAACGGCAGAAAAATAAAGAAAATCTTCTGCTTTGGGAGCAATACGCTTTAATTGCGTAGCAAATTTTCTAAAATGCTCGTTAATTTCCGTATCATTTAGCTCTGCCAATACTGACTCAACTGTTTGAACATTATTAGAAGTAATCTCTGATAACTCGCCTATTTTGATAAACATTAGTTATCCTTGTTCCTGGTTAACTTGCTGTGGTTGTTCTTTATTCATTTCGCCTTTAAGATCTTCTAATTTCTTTAGAGTCTCTTCATCTGTTAGATCAAGAGGCTGTATAACATTAATATTTTCAACATCGCCATATTTAATTATCATAATGTCTCTCCTAAAATAGGTAAATATTACCTTAATGCCTTGACTCGTCTCGCATTTTCACACGATCTTCAACTAATTGCATTACAAGTGGCGATTTTTTTTCTACTTTTTCTTGTAATTCATTACTTATACTATCAACCCAATTTCTTGCCAAAATGTTAGTTTGTAAATGGTTTTTAACTCTTTCATTAACAATTTGTTCTAATTGAACTATTTCTTTTTTAATATTATCAATGGCTGTAATTACGCCTTTAGAGAAATCTTCTGATTGTAAATTGTCAAACAAATCTACAAATCTATTTACCTGAATTTCAATATCTTCAATAGAAGCAACAAATGATTTTAATAATTTTTCAGTTTGTGTATCAGATGTAAAAGGCTGCATTATAACATAGGCTTTAAAGGCTGCTTTTTTAAATTTATTAAAATTATTAACAACCTTATCTCTATAACGACGTAACATAGCACGATGTTTAAAAATTACTTCTGGAGTAGTATCTGGGCTTTTCTTAAATGGATTATAAATAAGATTTAAATGTTTATCGCATTGTTCTACAATCTTTAAACAATGATTAAACCATCGCATAGCTTTTTCGGCTCGCTCTTTTTCACTATCAGAAATCTGATACGTCAGCATTGAATTATAGGCTTGTTTTTTAAACATTATACAAATCCTCCGCCTATTACCGATGGTCCAACCATATTAGTTATTTGCGTATTCTGATCAAAAACGCCAACTGCTGGAATTTGAGTAGATTTCATCTCTTCATCATTAATGTCTTTTAAGCCGTAATTCTCTCTGGTCTGTTCTGGATTATCAGTATAATAAGTATCGGTAAAAGCTAATGGATATGTTCTAATAGCGGGGTCCGCATAAGGAGCCCAAGACCCTCTTTCTTGCGTATCAAGAGTATAATCTCTTGATGTTTCATTTCCATCGTGCGTATTAGTTACAATATCATAAGCATTATTGGTATCAATATTTTTATCTGCTTGACAAATAAGTTTTATAAAAAATTTTTCCATCTTGTTATCAATACGCATTCCAAAACCCAAATGTTTGGCTTCTTTAATTGCTTTTTTACAATTCCATTTATCTAATAAGCATCTCACTAATCCAATAAATAAGCCAGTACGATCTTTGCCGTGAAGACAATGCACAAAAGTTGGAACTTTCTCATCTATTAAATTATAGATATTATGTTTTAATAAATATTTAACACTATTTTTATCGTGACAATTAAGTGGAATTATTATTTGCTCAATATCTAATTTTTTACAAAGTGGTTTAATAAATTCTCCCGCTTGCTCGTCAAGTGAAATAATTTTTTTAATATTAAACTTTTTCTTCAAGGCAACAATATCCGATAAAGAGGGCTTGCCCCCTCTAAAAAGATTAGTTTTAACTTGATGAAAATTTTTCATTTTATAAATTTCTTACTATACTATTTAATACAGCTCTTACATAATTTGGAGAATGCATCATTAAAATATTTTTAGTTAATGATATTGCTTGTCCAATACTGGCAGAAGCTGGGATTTTTTTATTAGAAATATTATATTCATTTAACATATATATTTTTTTCTTTAGCCCATTAATAGATTTTTCTCGACGTTCTCGAGATATGCGTCTCATAAGAAATTTGATAATTTCGGCTATATATTTTCCAGCATAAGACGGATCTCCCATTTCTATGGCTGATGCTACTTTAGCTAAATTATCTTCTAAACTATCTATAAATTTTAATGCTTCTTGTAATGCTAATTCCTCTGGATTACTTTCTTCCTCTATTAATGCATTATCAAATACATTTTTATAAATTTGTTTAAATTGTTTTAATATTTCTGGTGGAAATTTAGCAGTTATTTGTCTAATAAGTGAAGAATAAGTAATCTCTTCATTAGTAATATTGGCTTTTTTATGTTTAAAAAATTCAATTTGACGCAATCGTTTAACGGCTTGCGCTTTAGTTTTAAATTTACCTAAAAGCTTACCTTTTTTAGAATATACTCCCCAATAGCCTTTGGGTATTTTTTTAATAATAGCTATTTTAGATAAACCTATGGCGTCTGTTTTGCACAGCTCTTCAAATAATGAGCTATGGATTAACAGTGTATTAATCATTAAACCCTAACATTGCTTTAATTTTTCTTGTATGCCCAGAACCCAACAATACATCATTCAAACTACCACTACTATTTACTTCTGTAAAGGCTTTAATAGCCCAAGTATTTATATAAATAATATTACCAGATTTTATCTCATTTTGTTTATTAATATAAAAACAATCAAGAATTATAAAGTCATCTACTATATCTTTTAAAAACCCATAAATTACACCGTTAACTTTTTTTACGTGATCGCTCATTACCAGCTCTTCGTAATCATCGCCAATGGAAATTTCTAATAATTTTTCTTTTAAGGTTGGTAATAATGCGTTTATTTTACTCATTTTTTATCTCGTAAATGTAAATCAAACCGCGAGGCGACGCGCATCAGCTCTTTTGAAGTATAAGGATATGAAGAGTTCTTTAATATTGAATAATTATTACTTTCAGATGCAGAAATAAATTTACTCATTAGTGCCATTAATTTGTTCATAAAAGATGCCCAATATGATTGTTGGGGTTGTAATTGCGTTGGCACTGCTGCCGATGGCGCATGGGTATCACTAACTTGTACGCCGGTAGCATTATGCATGGCTTTTATAGCATTTTGATAAGTAGATCTTGATTTGGTTCGATCGACTTGAGCTTGCATATCTCTTAATCTAATAACTCCGGGCATTGAGCCGTGAAATAAGCTATTTTCTTTATATGCTTTTGATTCAAAATTAGGATCAAGTTTAACACCAATATCATAATACTTTTTACTCCATACGCGATTACCAACTCTAATCGTTTCTGGATGTTCTTCAACAAATATTGCATCAGGATCATTGCGCTGTATGCCTGGTAATCGTAATCCAACTGGCAAATATGTGGCAATATAAAATTTTGCTGCGGATTCAAGTGGTCTGCCATTAAAGTTTGCTTGAGCTTGAATATATTTTTTTACATAATCTAATTGCTCTATGGCTGATACATTTCCAAATTCTTTCCAATTTTTATCATATCCTAAGCCTTTTAGAGTTCCCTCTGAAAATTGAATTAATCCAATTACGTGGGCTCCGGCTTGATTGGGAATATTAGGATTAATTCCTGATTCGGAAGCCATAATTGCAATTATATCTTCCGGCTTCATGCCTACTTCAGAGGCAATCTGCACCAATTTGGGATAAAAATTTGCACCTAGGTTTGCCATTAGTCTTCATTATATTGGTCGATTTGATCTGAAAAATCTTCATCGCCAACACCCTCGGGTTGTTCTAATTCTTCATCTGTTTGTGGAATTTTAGCTGCCTCTATTCCAAATTGTCTTTTTATACTTCGAATAGTTAACATACCTTTTGTAGCCGAAACTCTGCATTTAATATGCAATTTAGCGACACCAGATAAATATGTATTAATATCAGCTAAATTAATTCTTGTATATATTTCTATAGACTTATCTCGTGGATTAAATTCATCCATTACAGGATCGGAGTGCGTAACCCAACCATTATATATGGCTTGTTTCATTAGTGGAATTAAATTTTGTTCTATAGATTCTATGTAGGGTTCTAAACTAGTAAATCTCTGAACAATACCCAAACGTGTTGCAAAATCTTTTATGACCGTTCTTGTTGTCTCTGGTGTAATTCTCATTTTATCAGGAGTAATAGCTCTTAATAAACCAAGATCAGTATATGATCTATCTATGCGCCCTTCAGGCAAATCAAGCGTAGGTGGGCGTAAAAAATTTTGCCTTTCCTCAACTAATTCTTGTGGCTTTGGTGCAACATATTGTAATCCGGATCGCATCGGTTGCTGAACTTGAGGAGTGCCTGTTGGAGGCGTCTTTCCCAATTCAACTTCTTCTGCCGGACTAGTTACAGCCGGCTTTGATTTTAAAAAATCAAAAATGCCCGCAGTCTTATAATTATTTATAACGTTATGGGCTATGGTGAGTAATTTGGCACTTGCCTCCGAATTAGTATCTTCTAGTTGTGCAGAATATTTTAATAATTCATTAACAAATAATGATGAATTATTTTGATTTGCATAAATAGAAATTTGATCAAGAAATGCCATATGTGTTTTTTTAGTAACCGGATGAGGCAGATCCATTGTAGTGAATTCATCCACTGGACCTTGCGTTTTTTCAAATTCGTCTAATTTTTTAGTTTTTTCTTCATTCTCCGGCGGTTTCGGCTGTTGCTTTTTCCACTCTTCAAAAGACAATTCATTTATTTGGTTTTTTGGCACTACAGGTTGTCCTGGTAGCGGTGGAGCAACAAAAGGTGTTGGAGGCGTTGGAGGAGTTTTTTCTTTAATACTTTGCTCATATCGATCATTTTCCTCAACTTGTTTGATATTAAAATCATCATATGTTTGAGGTGTGCGCGTATTATAGTCTTGTTGTTTTTGCTGTTGTTCTTGTAAGGCTTGTGCCGCTTTAGCCGCCTTATGTTGTTTCAACGGTTCAATAACTTCTGCACGATAATGTGTATAAACCTTATGATATGCTTTAAATTTTGCCACAAAGTCTTTGGATTTAGCAATATAAAGCGTTGAATTGCGTCGAGATACGCCACTCTCTAATTCGCTAAATATTGATAAAAGATCTCTTAACATTTTATCTGATTTTTGCACTAAATTTGTCGTTAAATTTTTAATTTTTTTAACGAAATCAGTATTGAATCTTTTTTCTAACAACCGACGTGAGAGACCTTTGCCAGTTAAAATATTAGCCGCCGTATCTGTAACTATATCTTTGCCTGATAAAAATTTCTCTTTCGTCCAATCAAGAATACCGGCTTCTTTAACTAAAGCGTCAAACTCTTCACAAGCCTCTTTAATAGCGGCATCAGGATCGTATTGAAATAATTCTTCTTGCTCCGGACCTTCAAAATCACTTAAAAAGTAATCATAATTGCCTATTTCAATATTTTTATAAAATTGTTCTAAAATATGAGCAATGGTTCTTACGCGGGCATGAAATCCGGTAATTTGATGAGCTGCATTTAAATAATCACGTTGACGTACGTTGGATTTTGCAAATCTAATAAGAGGTCTAACATCTGCAGCTATATCTCTAATTTCTTTATCAACATCTCTCATCTTTTGCATTATTGCTGCAAATTCATCGTTACGATACTCTAACGCTTTACCTGAAAGGTTAGCCGTTTCCCAAACCCTACTACGTAATGATCGTTTTTGAGCGAACTTATCCATTTAAAAACCTCAAGAGACTATAATTCAGAAGAATGCAAAATTATGGAGTATTGAAGCTTAAATAATTATGGTGCGGGCGGAGATGCGGGACCGCCAGCTTCAGGGGGAGGAGGTAATCCTGGGGGCGCTTCAAGTCCAGGCATTCCACCACCACCACCACCATCACCACCGCCGCCAGAGGGCTCATCGTAAGGACTCATGCCTGGAAGAGGAGCGTCTAAGGTTTCCGGAATTTCATCCTCTTCATTAAGAGTGCGCAATTCATTTAAATTCATTTGTTTTAGAGATGCTTGTTCTTTTTCACGAATAGCATCCGCTATGTCTTCTTTACGAATTTTACGGCGCTCTTCCTCCCATTCTAAGCCTAATGAGCGATATAAAGTATGAACCGAGACTCTCTTTTGTTCGCCGGTTAAATCTTTTAGACTCTGAACATATGATTCAAGATCAAATAAACTCATATGATTCCAATCAATTTCTGGAATAATTAAAGTTTTTTCACCATCCACATAATCATAAAATTCATTTAGTTTAGCAATGGGTTGAAAAATCTTTTTTCGCAACCAGGCTGACATCATATTTCTAAATTGCATATAGCGTTGACGCAAAACATCCAATGATATTCCACCGTTAGCATAGCTAATATCACCGCCACCCTCAATAACAATTTGAGGAATCATAAGACCGGCATACATTTCTTTTAACAACTGCGCAAAGTCATTAGTTGTATCGTATATGCCGGCTCCGGCGCCTACTGTTTCAACAGTTACAGCATCGTGAGTAAAAATTTTGAAATTTTTATCTGAAGTTGCGGCTGACCACACTTCACGCCAAGCGTCTAAATCTACCGGACTAGCGCGATAATCAGATGTGCCGCCGCCTATTTTAACAATTCTCATAGGATTGATCATATCTTGCGCTTGTGCAAATTTACACTCTTTGATCATATCAAATAACATTAAAGAGCGAAAAATACTTACCGGCAATCCGGTTCCTCTCACTTCATAAGGACTAATACGACGAGCCAAATGAGAGACATATAAATTATCTAATGGAATATTTTGTCCGCGGCGCACATAATTAATAATAGTATCATTTAATTGTTTGCGTTGTTCAATATCGGCAGGCAAATTGGACATACAAATACGACGCAAACTCTCATCTGGTCGTAACATTATAACCGGTTCGCTTGCTATAACCGAACGTTTAATTACGATATAATCTGGATTTTGAATATGCAGCCGAGACCATTTGGCATTTCTCTCATCTAATTCGCCATAGATAACCGCTTCGCCTAATAGCCAATATTCTTGAGCTGCCTGCGAACAAATATTCATTAAGTCAATTTCTTCAATCATATTACTAAAGAATTTTTCTACTTTTTTATTTGGACATTTAATATTAAGCTTACTTATAGGATAAGTGCTGTGCAAATTAATTGCATTTTGCACAATGGGATTTAAAGCATAAAAGCTGCGACACCAAGCATTCATTGTAGCTCGATCGCGAGGTAAATTTAAATTACTTGTTAGCCATAACGGTGAATAAACTTCTGGATTTTGATAAGTAGAGTTATTAACACTTCCTTTAAAGGAATTTGCCGCAGAATCTCCTGCAGATTGTGCGTATTTTTGGAATTCACTTACGCCACTAACAGCGTAAGATGCTGGTCCTAATGCAGTACCTCGAGAATTGCTCGCCGTACCATCGCGAAAAGTTCCCTGCTGCACCTCACCTTCTAGTTGTTCTCTGCGATATTGAGAAACAGCTTTATACATTTGGGGAGTTACAGGTGGTGCTAATTTATTATTGTCTGCCATTTAAAACCTATGTCATTTAATATATATCATACAAATATTATCTAGAAGAATAAACAGCCATCACTGATGCTTGTTTTTTCTTTCCAATATCATTTTGTAATAAAGAATTTCTTACTTGAAAACCTTGAGATAAAAAGAACTTATATGCTATATAAGCATTTAATAAAGCCATAAATCCATCATTTACGCCTGCTTTAATATAGTGAGGAGTCACTTCTCCGGTTCGCGAAAGGCTTGGTTTAATTTCCATATTAGCACAATGCTGAATGAGCCAAGCTATTTGTTCATAACTGCCCAGCGGAAATCTAATTAAACCTTGCTTCATCTGCTCATATAATTCCATAATCCAAAAATCTCTTTCAAATGTAATAACTTTAGGAAAGATATCTGCATTATATTTAACTTTTTCTGTAACTCTACCTGCTGCCTGAGAGGCAAGAAATTTATCACCATATTCTGTTTGCATAATTTCATTAAAATCGTGCGCATATCCAATATCGCAAACTGCTAATTTGCATTTATATCTTTTCATTTCTTCATCTAAAACGCTTTTTTTACTCGCTAAATCATTTCTTTTAAATTTAAAAGCGTGTTCAATAGATAATTTTCCGGGACCCGTAAGGGATAAAACTACCGCAGTGCTATAACTTTGTCCCTGTCCTCTAATTTTATCAGAATTAACCAACTGTTCCAGATCGGCTTTAGCGCCGATATCTATTCCAAGAAATGTGATAACTTCTTCGCCTGGAGCGACAGCCCCTCTAAATTTTCTTTCTGGATCGCCACATTTGATGCGAATTTCTTCTGGAGTAATAATTCCAGCTTCACCTTGAAAAAATTCTCCCAAAATTTCATTTTGATACGATCGCTCGGTGTTAATTGCCGAATTACCTGGCTTCTTATCCATAATCTGTTCTTTGGTAAATTCTGGCAAATATAATTGATTTAAATGAAATCCAACGAATTTTGCCTCTGCTGGATCTTTTAATGGAATCCATTTGCCGCGATCAATGGCTTGTAACCGATCTTGTTCATAATTACAATGAGTGCATTTAACTATATTTCCATAAATCCAAATAGATTCCCAATCATTAGATCCAGGCGTATAAAGGGGGAAAGTTTTTTTACATTGCTCGCAGCCTAAATGATAAAATTGTTGCGAAGACTGTTGCCATAAATGCCAAAATTCAGAGCCCCGTTGCAATGGTGTGCCAAAAAATACCTGCACGCCTTCGCCAAGCATTCCATATTGTGCTTTAGTTAAAACTTTTGTTGAATTAGATAATGCCGCTGGCGGCATTTCTTGACAATTATGAACTATTGGTCCGCCACTATTCTTACTTCTTCTCGAAGGAGCAATAACAAAATTATGATTATCTGCAATTTCAATATCATAAACATTTTCCAATGTATTACATAGTTCAATACTATCTACTACTGTAAAATTATATGATTTATAATCATTATTCCATATATAGTCACTATTAATATAGTTACTTACTTTATATGATAAATTTTTATGAATATATGGTCGTATAATATTGCATAATTCGCTAAATCCTTTTTTATTAAAAAATAGTGAAAAATATTTTTTATTATTTGAAGCCTTATATAATTTATAATGACACTCAATACCTAATGATCTAAATTTTTCAACAAATCTTATGTGACTATCTTCATCAAAGGAGTTTGTAGATATGCATCCGCTAGACCCAGTATTCCAAGTATTTCTATTACCATCATCCATAAACCATATTGCTATCCCGCGAGCGTCTAAATTATCTAAAATCCATTGAGGACAAGTAGTTTTAGTAAGAGGTAATTCTTCTTGTAATCCAAATGTTTTGGTGCAAAATTTAATTGCTTCTTTATTAGAATAACCATTTTTTTGTATTTTTATAGTTTTACAATTAAATTGTTCAGCTTTCCATTGACAATATTCTGTTTGTTTTATATCATGTATAATATTTAATCTATATCTATTATTTTTATAGGTGGATAAATGACCATCTCCAAGAAATGATCCTAAAATAATTTGCATTTGATCATCATTAACCGCTCGAATACAAAGATTAGTTCCATTTGATGTTTTTAATAAAGTTCCGACAGTTAAATTATTAGCTTCTTTCCAACCATTTTCAGTTAGAAACCTATGATTTGGAGTACATTTAATTATTTTATTACCACATATTATTTTTAATAATTGCCTTTCTCCCTTGTTCCAAGCATTTGTTATTTTTTTATATTCAAAAAGTTCAGTATTTTCATTAAATGATTTAATAAGGGGGGTTGTTTTTCCTAAAAGGAAATTATCATATAATTTTCCTATTTTTTCTTTTCCATCAGTAGTTTCAACATACTGATCATATGGAAAACATTCATCAAAGAACATAACATCAGCCGTTTTTCCACGTAATCTGGAACCCTCTAAACCAACCGACTCAATCCATAAATGATTACCACCAATAAATTGTTTAAATCCCATATTATCATTTGCTTGTGATGAAGTATCAATCAATGACTTCATATATGGTTTTTGTCCTTTTTTACCATTAGTAAGATTAACTAAAATGGAGGACTCAATCATAGAGGCTAATTTTGTTTTTGAATATGCTGCTGCACGATCCAAAGTGGGCCAATTATGAATAATTCTCATAGGAGGATTATTAGCCGTGCCAAATAATCCAGAACCCATAAAATACATCTCTAATGCAGATGCAGTCGTTGTTCCGGCAACCTGGCGCGCCTTAACCCATACTACTGGCTTACCATCTCTATCTAACGCTTTAACACCTATGTATCTAAAAATATCAACTAACGGCTTATAGCCGCTGGCGGTTAATCTAAATGGCTTACCATCAAGAGTTAAATATTTTTCTGACCACGCAACTGGATCCATAGCTAATAATGAATCTCGTATCTTATTGAATATTTGGTCTGACATATAATGGCTTATTAAAAATAATTTTCTCACAAATTTAGGTTTGCAAGTTTTATGTTATAACTGTAATTGTAGTAAAATTACTGCTGCTTAAAAGGCTCACAAATAGATAACGGGTCATCTGTTGTTGCTGGCGCCGACTGATCGACTTTGCCAAGATGTAAATCTACTTTATTATGATCGGCTTGCTGCATTGTAGCTTCACCAATTCTTTTACTTATATAAGCCTTTACACCGTCATCTACATCGCTTCTATCTGGTAATTTATTGCGCACATCATCTAATTTCATTAATTCATGACATACGGATTCAACCGAAGTTCCGGGACGATCTGCAACATAATTATCAATAAAAACTTTCATTTCTGGAATAGTTTTAAAACTCTCTGGCTCACTATCTAGTGAAGCTTTTACTCGCAATAATGCATTTAATCCGGTGCGCTCTTTTAGATCTTTAACAGCTTCATCTACATTTGAAAATTTAGATTTGGTATTACCTATGATAGCCGAAATATCATCATAAATGGATCGTTGTGCCTGCGATTGAGATTGGACGGATGTTTTTTCTAAATTACCAATAAAATCATCAATCCAAGAAGGATTATTGGCAGATTTTTCTGCAGAAGAATCATCTCTACTTACACTGGGTAATGCTCTTCGTGAATATTTATTAGACATTAAGCTCCTAATTAGGCGTTATAATTGGGTGGATAATCAAAATTATTTTCAGAAGAACGTTGGTATGGCTCTTTATCATCAACCATAAACCCTCTATCTGAACGGGGCATTGGGTAACCCATATCTTGTATTAATTGAATAACTTCTACTTTTTCTCTATCTGTTAATTTCCACTTATCTGCTTGACGTCGAAATAAATCCTCTATATCTTTACCACCAGATATTGTGCCATTGATGCATACTCTTGCAATACGTGAAATAAAAATAGGCACAGTTACAATAATTCCACCAATACTAGCAATTTTTTGAGCTTCTTTGGTAATTCCAGAATTTAGAGCGGCTTTCTTTTTACGTCTCACTAATTCTTTATCTAAACGCCCCATACCATCTTCCATTGAAATGCGGGCATCTTCGGCGTGTGATATATCTATTTTACCTTCGTGATCGTCTTGTAGCATTTTAGATAAAAGACCTAATCCCTTACCCAAATATGATTTAGCTCTTTCAATGCCAAGCGTTTCGCCTTTATGTTTGGGTATTTTATTTAAATAATCTTTTACCCAATGCAAATCTTTGGGTTGATCGGCGGCTTTAGACTTATCCTCTTCTTTTTTATCTTCCTTATCACCTTTTGTTTCTACCACCAAATCATCGCCCAGAACTTCGACCAAATCATCGGCTCCTGGCAAAAAAGGTAAAGTAAAAGATAATTCGGCTTTGATGCCTGCTTCGCCTTCTGGCGCGTGCATTTCTACAACTTGTTCGGCGCTTGGCATATTATCATAGAGAACGACCTCATTATCATCTTCCGCCTCTACTGGAAGAGCAACTATCATATCCTTGGCTAAATTAAGTTGAGCACCCTTATACATTGACATTTAAATCCTATTGATAAAATTCAAAAATATGCAAAAATATCACTTTTGTAATATTAAAATTTGATTTATATCTATCTTTTCCCCAGATATTAGTATTTAGCATACCTATTTTATATCGACAAAGTGCCAACTATTTGATTTAAAATAACTTTTCTTTTCAATAGTCTTTCTTTTCTTGTTGCCCAATTAGTCATCCCATAGTAAAGGTTACGATATTCTTGACCATCAGTATAGTAAGTAATAGGATAAGAATTTGTTCCACCCATACCAAGCCCTTCTCCCACTTGTGAGTAATATGGAGATCCGTTGAAACTTATCTGTTGTGCAATTCCGGCATCCGACTGTCCGTAGTTGCAATCCACTACTTTAGAACGTTTCTTGAACAAATGAGCTGCATATTTGCATTTTTTAGGCTCTACATTCTTGTCTAAAATATCCATATTGTGTGCAACAATATCATTGTTATTATCAGCGTCTGGATCAATTTCTTGCATTTCATCCATTGCATCACCAGCTGTATGGCAAGCTGACGCAATGCTTAAACCAAATGGACACTTTGCATCTTCATTGTTTCTAATGACCGATAATTTAAACATTTGCTTTATTTAGCCTTATATTTATCTGGACGAGAATTAAGTATATTATCTATGTCTTTTTTTCGCTTCTTTCTTCTTTTTGCTCGAAAATCAGATACGCTTTTATATTTATCTAAATTTTGATAAAGACCCTCGCCATAATCATAGTTCTTGCGGATTTGAGCTTTTTTATCAATATCTATTTTACGAAAATCTCCATTTTCATCTTTGAAGTAACCTAACTCACTCATTGCATCAACCACTGCTTCGTAAGCAACCACGCTATAATAATAACTATCTCCGATATTCATCCTATCATCGCGCTGATTGGATAAATAATCTCCAACACAAGATTGCACCTTATCTTCTGATAAAAAATCAGGACCTATAATAGACTTCAGTAATGTAATTAGATGATTACGCGGTTTCTTTTTGTCTGTCATAAAATCCTCTTTGACATAATTTTAGAATAATATGGCACTAATGCTTCGGTAATAGGTATAAATTTCCACATATTCATTTTATTTATTAAATAAACAGCCCTATCTGCATCAAGGGAAAGAGCTTTATTAATATTTTTAGATAGATAAGACTTTTCTGATTGCATAATATATTCTGGATTATGTTTAATCCATTCAATAATTTTAGGATCAACATCAAAACCTAATTTAGCTGCTAAATATACTACTCTAATAATGCGGTTAGTATTATATTTAAATGTTAAATTTGGAGTTAAACAAGTTCTTATAATTTTATTTTCTAAATCTTTAATACCCTGACCAGTTATATCTTTAACCCTTTTAAAATCTAATGACATTAATAACGTATTACAAAAGAAATCCCTACTATATAATTCTTGCTTCATTTCAGTTGGGTTTTCAATTCCCATTATTTGCAATATTTGAACTATATTAGGTGTTCTAAAATTACTGGAAAAATCTATTTTAAAATCTTTTAAATAAATAGATATATGTCCAGGATCTTCCGGAGCATGATCACGCGGGCGCGTATTCTTAACCAAGATTGGCATTTGCTTGCGCAATTCCATCGCATATGATGCCGCTAAATTAAAAACAGTCTTATCACCAGTAGTAATATCAATATCATTAAATGATTTTTGTAAATTCCCTAAAACTCGATCGCGGACGAGCCCTCCCACAATCAGGGGTTGTGAGGTGCCGCTTTCGGTGGCAACATCATCCAGTAAGGTAAGGAGTAATTTAAGTGACATTGGTTATGGTATTAATTGTGTTGGAACTTGAGATACTTCTTCGGCAGGCTCTGTCGGAGGGGTTAGCATTGCGGATTGTGCCGTAGGAGTCGGTTGCGATGGAAGAGTTGGCTCCTTTGTTTGATCTTGTAATTCCTCACTTAAGGCATTGTCCTGTATTTGCTTACGCATTTCTTTGCGATTTTCATCTTTATCTTTATCGAGCTGCAATTTATGCTGTAATTGCTGTACATCCGATCTTGTTTCAGGCTGTTCTGTAAGATCTATTTCAGCCGATATCGCGCCACGAAGTTTAGTTAAAATATCAGAAAGACGCGAAATAGAATAATTAGAAGCTTCGTGATTTTTTTGAATAATTTCACTCAAATTATTAAAATAACTAGATAGCCCCAAATTAAATAACATCAAATCAATAATAGAAAGTTCGCGGACAATAGTTCTATTTTGAAAAATAGCATTAACATCTTCTATTTTTTTAACAATATCTTTAATAGAAATACTAGATAAAGCACTATTAATAATAGCATCAATATCCTTATTTGAAGTTTCTGAAGATGGTGTTATGGTCTCTGGCAAAGACACTTCCATATTATCTTGAGGAATAGTTCCCGGCGACGGTGGTTTAGAGGGCATTGGCGGGGCAGGAAAGGGCGTAGGGGCGGTTTGCTGTGCTGGTGGGGCAAACTGCGCCTCAACAGACAAATCATCATCTAATGTAATATCAGAGTCTAATTCATCTTTCTCTGTAGAGTCTGAAAAATTACTATCCGTAAATCCGCCTGTATTTAGATTTTCCAATAATTCCTCAAATGGATCCTTTTCCTTGGGCGCGACGGGAGGAGAGGGAAGGGCAGCATCTTCTGTTAATGCTGGCGGTGGGGGTGCGGTGAGAGCATCGACAGGTGGAGTGGGGTTTTCCAAAGAACCAGCAACACCATCTCCCGATTGAGATGCAATAGGAATTTCTCCTTGAGCAAAATCCATTTTACCCGGAACACCAGTAGTGGTGGGTGTGCCTGTGCTTTGGGCAAATTTCGTTAAAAATTTGGCAGATCGCGTAAAACCATCATTAGATAATCTGTTAGCCTGCCTAATAGTTAAATCATAATATAATTGATTGGAAAGGCTAACTTTATTTACAGTTTGAATTTGCTGTAATAATGTATACATACCTGAAAGTAATTTTTCAAACTCTTCTCCCACAAGGAGATGACCTTCATATGAAGTAAGATGTTTAATAGCTGCGTGTAGGCGTCCAATGATTTTTTTTCTCTGCTCTTCCATCATCTCGCGCTTTTGTTTCTTTTCATCTTTCTCTATTTGTGCGGCTTGAGCAGCAGTTTGAGCGACATTTTGAGCGGAAAGTTGCGCCTCGGCAGCAGCTTCATTAAAGTCTGGCACTACGGGCGGAGGCACGTTACGCTGTATGTTTGGAAGCAAATATCCGGGAATACTATCATTAACATAAAATTGTGCTTTTTTATATTTAGTTTGATTACCAGACTGGTAATAAGTAATCCAGCTTGCAAAATCCTTTTTTTCAACAATCTCCCAATTAGAGGTAACATTACCAAATGATTCTTTAAATGGGGTTCCAAGATATAATTTAGAATAGATTTCACGCATTGCATCAAGCCATTTATTTAAATTATAAACTGGCTTGATAAATATGCTATCTGGGGCAAAATTTGGATAGGCATTCTTCATTAAGCAGACCTCAAAGAAAATACTAAAATAATGCCTGTAATCAATGTTTAGGCTGAAGGTATATCGAGTTGAACGGATACCTGATCTTCTAATCTTCTTGCTTCTATTAGGCGGGCATCTACAGATAGAGTAGTTTCTGTAGGTTCTTTAAGTTTCTTTAATTCTTCATTAAGAATATCAACAAAAAGCAATGAAGTGTCATAATCTAATCTGGAAATTACCTCTCTAATCACTTTAGAGAACACTCCGATATGCTGATCAAGAATCTGAATATTAATAGTATTTTGCTGTATTATCTTATCTGGACTACCATTAATAATGGTTTCTTGTTTTTCCAATAAATTAGTAATTGTTTGAATCCATTGCAAGATTACATAATCTGGTTTTGTATTATTTGGATTAGATTGAATAATATTATATATTTGTTCTATTCTAAATTCTGATGCCACAATTAGATTTTTAATTAAAACTTTTATATCTACTTCTGTATTTATATATTCTTGTAATTTATCACGATATGCGCTATTACTTTGAACTAATTTTTTAGGGTCTTGTTCGATATTAGATCGATAATTACTATATTCCTGCATAATATCTTGTTTTACAATATTATACATGTCTAAATACTCATCCTTAAATTTTTTTAAGGAAGCTATTCCAATTATTAATTGGGTGCTTTTTGTTTCTTTATATTTATATTTTAACCATTTATTAATATCAGATGGACTAATATTTAATACTAATTTAGCAATTATTTCATCTTTATCTGGATGACAAGATATAGATTTTATAATATTATCTTTCATTTAATCTAACCTCGTATCCCAAACAGAGCTTGAAATTTTTCGATCCTTTCAAATTGTTCGGCTAATTTGACTATCTTCACAAGATTACTCTCTATAAATACCTAAACGTCCATCTCTATTATCAAACATTTGATGACCATCTTCGTGATATTTTGGGGTTTGTTCGCTAACTGAACCTCCGCCAATCTTATCGCCGTGCAAAGTGGTAAAGCCAGTATCATAATTATAAACTTTATGATCTAACGAACATTGCCAAGTGCCTTCGGCAATACGAGCTAATTGCGCTCCTGGATGATCGAAACAAGTGCGGCTACTTAAAGATGCCTCTAATGGTCGATATGTTTTAAAAGTTGGACTTTTTTTCAGAGCATCTAAAGCTTCTTTAACGCCTATATTTTCGTCTAACTCTTCTTTGGGAGACTTATATTTTTTTTTTAAAGTATTAATTTTATCATCTTCTGCTTTTTTAAAATTAAAAGTATAATCTTTTGGAGTAGAGAGGGTTAATAAAATTTCATCAAGTACGGCGGCCTGCTTTTCTAATAACTCATCACCAGATTCATCAAAAGATGTTGCAAGAGCAGCCATTTCGTCCAGGCTTTCTAGCGTAATTAATGATTGTGTAACTGGTTCGGTAGCTTTAATTTCTTCTGCCACCTCTTTGAGAATGTCGGATGCCTGCACTAATGAAAGGGCTAAACTATCTAAATGCTCATCAGAAGCTTCTATTAAAAGTTCATTATCCTGGGCTTCTAACCATTTTGCTATAACTAAAATTTTATCTGATAATTTTGAATTGGTCATTGTAATCCTGGTTTGCCCCTGCTTAGGAGTATCGCGCGTTATTGAAATAGGTTGGCGTATTTTTTTATTGTCGTCGGTCATGCCATCTAACTCTACTAGAGGTTTCTCTTTTTCAAACTTTCTTTTAGCCATATCTGCCTTTTGCTGTGGAGAAAGTACTGTATCTAAAATTTTGTTAGATACGGCATCGACACCGGCGCCCATTGTATCTCTAATTTTTTCGATTACCGCATCGCCTTTTTGAATAGTTGGATTATTTTGCAATGACTGTAATTTTTTATCAATTGATCGAATCGTCGGGCTTTCCTGTATTATTTGATGAGGTCTGGTAAGAGGATCTTCCAGAGTCATAGGTGCAGGTGTCGTTGGGGCACTCGGCGGAGCGACCGGAGATGTTGAAGCTGCTTGTCCTACACTTTTCAAATCGGCAATCATAATTGACCTTAAAGATAAACTTTACTATCCATAAATGAGGCGCCTTCGTAACTTTCATCCATCCCTCGTCTATATAGGGGTTGGCAGTCGCCACGTTTATCCTGATAAACCTTATGTGTAGGTAATCCGGTATGTCCACAAATTTCGTGTTGACTGGACGAACTATTAATTATCATTGCACACTTACTTGGTTGCTCAACCTCTTCGCCCTTATGTCCAAGACCGTGGGTAAAGGCAGCTAATGCAACTTCATATGCTTTTTCATCATCTGAATCAGATAATACATTCAAGGCATCTTCCGCTTTAATATAATTACTTTCAGCAATGGCATTTTTAACAATATTTACTAATTCCGAAGGTTTAATGCCATATAGTGGGGAAGCTGACAATGCGGCAACACGATCAAATCCTTCTGTGCGCAGAAGTAATGACAAAGATGCTTTATCAAAAGAGTTGATAGATCCATTACAAAGCAATACAGTTGGGGGCAATACATTATTGCTTTCAACTTTAAGCGGCACCTTAAAGGCAACGGAGCCGCCATTTAATGCTACCGAATAGGTAATTGACTCATCATTACTTGATAAGACGGCTATATTATACGAATGCACACCACAGCTATTTAATTGTTTCTCTATAAGAGAATTGCCACGTTCAATAATTTTATTACCAAATTTAAAGCTTGCAAATCCTAATTCAGAATCAAATGTTTTAGCAATTGCGTCTATTTCAGAATCTTTAATTTGTGGTAAATTTAATATTAAATTAGGATTAACAACATCTACTTTAGTGCCCAATACTTGGGGTCCAAGATAATCTACCGCAGTTTCCTTTTGGGCATTTAATTTGGTTAAAGCTAAATCAACATTGCTAATTTCTTGATCATTACCCTTTGCAGTTAAAGAAGCGTTTAACACCTCTTCTGCATGAATTTGTAAACGATCTCCAGCTCTTGATGTTAAATAAGAATAAACCGTATCTTTGTTTAATTCCTCTGCGCCAGCATTACCGACAAACATTGAGGGACTATATAGCACCTTATTAGCTGCGGTTTCGACTGGAACCAATATTGAAGTAGTGCCACGAGGAGTTTCAAATGAAACGGCACAAACTAAAATATTATCTTTTCCACATAATACTTCTGACTGAACTGTAAATCCTAAATCTTTAAATCTATTAATACATACAGAAACAGCTTGTTTTATAGCAGTTTGACTATAATCTACGCCCTTTGTTCCGCCGAACGCTTTATCTAAAGCACCGGCAAGTATGGGATCAACAACATTATCAAATGCCTCTTGCATTACATCATTTGATGTATTCTCGCCCACACGATTATATATGGCGGGTTCAGCTTGCACTTCTGTTTTGCCCAGTTCTTCGGCAAATACTGCAGCAAATTTAGTATTACGGCTATAAAATTTTTCATATAAATCTTTTACTTCTGCGCGAGAAATAAATAATTTATCAGAATTTGCCATTTTACTCACAACTCTTGATAACATTCCAATAGTATGATCTTCTGGATATTGCTCTTGAGCTTTAACAAGTTTAACGGTAAGAAGAGGTAATGAAATTTTTTCATTATCTTCAGCGAATTTAGCCAAAGAATTGGCTAATTTTAATAGAGTTTGATGAGCATTCGACATTAGGCAAGCTCCGGATATTTAACTAATATACTTTTTTGCGTATCACGATCGATAGATTTTAATAATGATTGAACTAAATCTTTATTACTAGCAAGTTTTTTAGGTAAATATTGTTTAACTAATAATAAGTCTTTATCTTGCATACCTAACTGCGAAGCTGCAATCTTACAAAGATGTTCTTTTTTATAAAAAACGTGTAAATCTGCATTCTTTACAATAACAGACCAAGGTTGAAAACTTGCCGTTACAATCTTCTCCTCATCATATAGGGCAATAATATAATCACCATCATCTGAACTTTGTATTTGCCACAGCTCATCATCAGGAGCATCGCGAAATTTTACAACATCAAACGCAATTTTGACTATTTTATCTTTTACGTCAGATAGTTTATAAGATTTTTTAGATACTACGCTTTCTACATTATCTAAATTGATTGAGAATTTCGGCATTTCTACTCCAAAGAGGGATTTCAGAGAAATATGAAAATAATAGTAGGAAATAATTAGTTAACATATTAATAAACCTATTTTATTCTTCAAAACGGGTCACTATCTCTTAAATCAGCGATTTTTTGTAAAATCTCATTAACTTTCTGGTCTTCTTTTACAATTTTTTGTAATTTTAATCTTACACCACCATAAGTAATGGGCTTACCTTTATTGTCTTTATTCTTATAATCGACGTTCCCATTTATGCATTTTGTTATTGATGATTGGTTTACGCCTAATGCTTTAGCAATTTCTATTTGCGTTTTGCCAGAAGCGGATAGCTTAACTACCTCTTTTTGACGCTCCGTGAGATTATCCTCTATAATACGCCAAAGCTCTACATTTAATTGTTCTTGTAATTCCGCAATATCGTCATTATATGAGAATGGGTTTAATTTTTTATATATAGAGTCATTATCGGAGAAGATATCTAATAATTCGTGAGGGTAGGATATTTCCAAAAGTAAATTTTGGTAGGAATCGCTTCGATTTTTTATTTTTTTATAATCTCTCATCATATTAACCTTTAATATTATTTCTTAATAAAAGATTGCCAATAGTTGTTACACTACATTTATTAATTTTAGCCAATTCTCTTCTCGATACTGTCCCACTTTTATAAATATCACATATTTCCAATTCCTGCTCCAACGTAAATTTATTACAACCATTAGAAGATTTATTATAATCACTAACTATATATCCCTGTATTTCTCATAATTTAGACAAAATAAAACCACCGTAGCAAATAGTTACTGCGGTGGTTGATTAAGCCAATATATTTAATTGATTAATTAATTAATAATTTGTGTAATTCTTCATTGCTTGAAACCGGTATCTCGCTTAAAAAGTCATCTAAATCTTTAAAGCCCGATGGAACATATGCATTAGAGAAATTAGTATATTTACCATACTTCTCTAATATTCTTTCCCTACCTATTTTACCCGCCTCATCATTGTCTAATAAAAGTTTAATATTATTAGTATAACGTAATATAAGCAACAGCTGTTCTGGCGACATATTTGATGAGCCTAAAGCAATTACATTATGTATGCCTTTATTGTGCGCTTGAATGCAATCAAATTGCCCCTCAACAAGATAAACATACCCTTGATTAATAATTGATAATTTGGATTCAAATAACCCGAAGAGATGCTCACTTTTTTTAAAAGAAGTATTCTTATACTTTGGAATATTTAAAGTTGCCCTCTCCTCATCATTCAACAAAGATCGTCCTACAAGGGCAATAATATTGCCATATGCATCTTTATAGGGTAAAATTAAATTATGATCTTCCAATGAAGAGAAGAAAATCTTGTATTCAGAATCTATATTTTTTTCATAGATAAAATTATTCTCAATTAAAAATGCTTCACTTATAAATGAAAATAACATTTTCAATTGATCTTGGGGAGGGAAGAAGCCAAATCCAAATTTGACTTGAACCTCTGGTTTTAATCTTTGATTTAAATAAGCTAAAGCTTTATTTGCTATTGGACAAGTATATAGCAGATTACTGCACACTTCTACTATAGAATTATATTTATTTATTTGCATTTACCAACATACTTTGCAGCATTATTTTAAATGATGCGCTTATGTTTGTTAGTTCTTGTTTACAAATTTTACACATAAGCTTATCTTTCTCTAGGTATGGCACTCCTTCAGCTTCACATTTGAGGCACTTAACCGAATAAGCTTCGCTAGTTTTTTCTCGCTTAGTAGTTTGTCCTAATGTTTTTAATGTATTTTTAGTAAAAAAAGTAACATCTTTAATGACATTACCGCATTCTGCGCACAACACAGTATTACTTAATATTTCTAATTTTGCTGCTTGAGGCTTCATACAACCTTTGTTATCGCAATTTATTATTACTGGCATTTTTTTAATGCTCCTATTAATATAGATATATCATCTGGGTAATTTACATTTAGCTGTATAACGTGCGCCCCATCAGTATCTTTAACTCCGCATTTAGGTATTTGTATTTGATCAGAGTGTTTGCTCTGTGGTTGTATAATAATTTCTTTATTACCATAAACAGTTTCTATTTCTTTAGAAACACCCTCTAAAGCTTCTAATAAAGATATTGTAACACTAGAACATACATTCTTATCTTTTAGATATAAATCTTTATATGGCTCTACCTTCAATTGAACTAAAACATCAGTATAACTATCGCCTAACATATGTCTGCCTGCAAAATTACCTTCGCCAGCTAATCGCAATACTTCATTATTATTACTTCCTGCAGGAATATTAATCATACCAGTTCTTTTATCGCTAATAACCTTTTTACCAGCACAGGTAACACATTTATCTTTTTTGGTATTTTTACCATAACATTTGTCACAAGATGTTTGAAAAATCATACCCTTATTATTTAAGGTGCGTCTTCCAAAACCATCACATTTATCACAACCATTTCCGGTGTGTTTACTGCCAGCCCCTTGGCATAAAGAACATTTCAAATTTCTCTCATAAGATACTTCTTTAGTGCAACCCAAAACAGATTCGTGAAAAGAAATATTCAATATAATTTGAATATGTGTTGGTGGCGGTAGACGATCATCGTTATTTGATGCATTTCTAAAAAAATCTCCCCCATTGAAGAAAATATCACCCAAATCAACAACATTATTCCAAAATCCACCACCTTGCATTTTAGGTTGATATTTTTCAGGATGCGCCCGATAATCAATAATTAATTGATGAGCTTCATTAATTTCCTTTAATTTATCAGGTTGATCTTTATTAACATCAGGATGATAAGTTCGCGCCAATTCTCTATATTTCTTTTTTAAGTCTTCGTCTGAAATATTTATATCTACTCCCAGAGTAGAATATGCTTTCTTAATATCCATTTTATTTAGCTTCTTGTTGTTGTAAGAGTTTATAACAATAATATGCGACGGCAACTGCGTCAGCCATATCATTTCTTTCTTCTCTAATTTTTAGACCAGATCTAGTTTTTTTGGTGGGACTTGGAATTGTTATATTCAACAATTTTTCTAAAATGTCCGGTATTTCTTCTTTGCCGGGCAGATCAGTTCTACCGATATCTTTTTTAATACGCGTGCGTATTGACATAACATTGCAAATGTAAAGCGGTGTTTTCGCGTATTGTTCATACATTGAAAGGCATATCGTCCTATTTAAACAACTTAGGGGAATAATTGTTCCTGCACCCGAATGACCTTTCATAAATCTGATAAAATCCTCTATCGCAATATAATCCGGCTTATACTTTTCGACAAGCACCAAAATATGCTTTTTAGCTTCCGAGAGTGTAAATAAAAAATCTATATTTTTATCTTCAATAGTATGTTTAATTGGTTTATAGTAATCTATATAAACCAGTTTAGCTTTTCCTTTTTTATCAAAATCAATAACGCAAATGCCAATAGTAGATGTAGATATATCAAATGAAATAATACGCATACACAATATATATCAACAAAAAAAAAGAGAGACAGGTATTACCTGCCTCTCTTATACTTCGACTAATTAATTATTAAAAAGGAAGTGCTGCTGATTTTGCATCAGCATCTGGAAAATCTCCAGAATCTTCGTCGGCGGCAGAAGCGAATGAAACGGGTCTATCAACTTGCGATGTCGATCCGCTATCACCACCTTTAAGGAAATCTGCATAGAGATTTTCGAAACGCTCTTCAGTTTTTGAAGGCTCAGGAGGGGTGCAACGACGTTCCAAATCAGCCAAATCTACCATCTCTTTAACAACTAGATCTGTGGCTGAAAGTGGACGTTTCGGTTTTGCGACACATTTATAATAATTCATTGGTCCTCCGTGTGGATTTACAACAATATCAAAATCATATTGAATTGGCTCTCCCCAATCTTCGTCGCTCGCATATGTCTGAATCCCACTTAAAATAGACCAACTTACATCTAAAATCTTATAAGCATTAGATTGTCTATCAATGACACCCAGTAACCAACGTTTTTTGGGTTTATCGCCTTTAGCACAAACTACGCAAGAGCCGTGTTTGGCAGAACAATAAATGCGATGTCCAAATCCCTTTTCTCCTTCGAATTTATATTTATGTTGATAATATTGGTATGGCGCCGTAAGCACCCGGATAAGATTCGAACCGGGCTTCAATTTAAGAAACCGATCCTTTCCATTTGCAGGACGATCTCCGCCTGCAAGAGAACTATCATTCCAAGGAACTTGACCGTGTATTATTTGTGTTGACATTTATTTTCCTATTTACGTTTGATCTTTTATCATCAAAAGATGATTATATGATCTTTATTATTAATTATTGTCTTTATTTGATAAATCAACGAACTCGTGAAAAACTAACGACGCGTTTGCGATCGTGATCTGGAGTGCGAGTAAATAATACTCGGTATCCTTCTCTGCGAATGGCGGGAACAACCTTATTAACTACTCGACGTAGTGAGCTGGCGGAACCGGGCCACATTGCTGGCGCCGTGCGTCCAGTAATGGCTGAAAGTAAATCTGTCATTGTTCCGCGCCAATTACCATTACGGCGTTGGAGCAATGAAAGAACGCGAGAGCGAACTGTTGATACGACTTCTTTGTTTGTTAATATATTACGCATTTTATTATTTCCTTTGTTTCTTATTTTTGTTTATAAATAAGGTTTTGTATACTGATGATTCGTTGCCAAGGCAACTGCACCTCTTTATATAACCCCTTGTCCGTAGAATTTATTATTTCTTGATAATTTGTGATAATTTTATTTGTGTTTTCTTTTGTCTCAAACCCCACTATCTTCACAGAATATGGGAGCTCGTCAAGCTTAACTGCCAAAAATTGTTGCACTTTGGATACACCAAGTGGACTTTCTGTCAAGACCAGGTAAACGGGCACAACTTTTTTTTGCGGATCATACGATCTGCTACCGACTGGTGTAATATCAACAATTGGCATTATTCATCCCCCTCTTCATCATCCCATCCCTTTATATCCGGCTCCTTCTTAATTTCATCTAAAAGATGAATTCCAGCAGCACTAACAACTATTTCCGTTTGTGCCAAACAATCAGCTCCATCAAAAAGATGGTTCTTTTTAGTGCGTGCAATGGTTTTAATACCGAATTTAATTTTTTCCCCGCCCTTTACTCTTGTCAAATCTTTTTTACGAGTTAATTGAATTATAAGGCTAGAAAGATATTGAAGCGCTTGCCCGCCCTTTTCAGTTACACCTACACTTCCAATATTTGCATATACTTGATTGATACATAATAAAGCGATAGTTGCGTCTCCAGTATTTTTATCAGAAAAATCATTCATCATTCTACTAAATTTACGAATTGCCCATCCAGTTTCTTTAGCCGCTACGCCGGGCTGCCTAGATATATCCTCATCATCTTCATCACTTTCGGTAGAATTAATACTAGCGCCAACACTATCCCATACAATAAGTATTTTAGCATTATAATTTTGTTCTTTAATTGCTTTAATATAATATGCAACAGCTCTTGCACCACCAGTAATATCATTAGTATCAACTACTAATAAATTAGCTGATGTTCCACCCATATGCCTATCAAATCTTTCTGCATTAAATTTACGCTCACTATCCCATAAGATAACTGAAACGTTCTGATCTTGTGCATCTTTCATAAAGGATAATGCGTGCGTCGATTTACCTGAATCTGGTCTGCCAGAAATTTGAATAATTTTACCAAATGGTATGCCTCTTAACCCGGTTAACTTTAACCAATGATCTCCGCCTTTCCATAAAACAAAGTCACTATCTTTAGTTGGTCTAATAATAGTGCTACCAGTTGATAGTTGGCGCTTTAAACTTTTATCTTCTTTGCCATAAAATTCTTGTGCTCTTTTAACTATTTTATTAATATCTAATCCAGATGATATAGTATCTGTTATTTTTGTAACTTCTGTATTTTTAACCATTTATTTCCTTTACTTAAGTTAAGAGCCGAATTCTCTTTTACCTAAATTTCTATAAAAAATATGTCCATTTGATAGCACATTTAATATGAAATTCCATTTTTTATATTCGGCTTCTTTTTTAATCATTTCTTCTTTAATCTTAAAGATTTCTTCATCTTTAGATATTGCGTGATCTAAAGCTGCCTCCGTTAATTTTTTATCAGATCCCAGAGATCCGTTCTTATATTCGAAATATTTCTGTGAAGATAAACGTTCAACTTCATTTTTTGCCATTTTCGCCTTTAATTCGGCGTTAGCCAAATAAATAGATAGGCGTAATTGAATTTCTAAAAATAATGCTGCATTTTTTTCCGCTCTCTCCGGTTCGCAATCACCCTGATAAGCTAAATTTAATTCTGCTAAACATTTTTCAAGTAATTTTTCTAACTCTTCCTGGTTCATCTTTTTTATTCTTTCAATTTAGATAATTCAATTAATTTTTCATCAAGCTGTTTCATTTTATTATTCATTTGCTTATACATAGAAGAAGCCGTGTCGTGCATTTGTCGCACGTGTTGGTGTAAGAAAATTGCAGATATAAATAGAAATACCTCTATGCTTGTATATCGGGAGGATGGTGGTTTAAGAAAAATAATAATACCATCATTATCGCTTTCAAATAGATCTTTAAATAATTCTTCGCCTTTAAAATTAGCACGATCATATGATCGGCAAATAGATTGATACATATCCCATTCCGATTGGGTTAATGCTAATTTTTTATTATCTATAATTCGTATCTGCGAGGACATTATGATGATCTTCTTATCTTGCCCACGGAGCCGGTCATAGCTAATTGTTCTAATTTCTGAATTTTTTCTATTTCATTATAATTCATTTGACTATCCGGTGTTTCAAACAAACCGGACATTGCCCGTATTTCGTGATTTGAAAGAGGATCTGCATTAAAAGAAGACATATCTTCATCTCCCCCATCTCCATCCCCTATATCATTCATATCCGTCGGTTCAGCGACTAATTCGCCTTGGATATCTTTTATAAGGGTTTCATATTTAATTTTATCTACGCCAGCGCGCTTACTAAATAGATTGGCTCTATCGGTTGATAGAAGCGAATGCTCTTTATCAGCCGTTTGTGTGCGACGGACTTTTGATACAGGCTTCTTAACAGGAGCGGCTACACTTTGTGTAACCTCTTCTTCGGGCGCATCAGGCGGCTCTAATTCTTTTACTTCAACTTGAAGATCATTAGTTGAACTTTGTATAACTTTAGAATGACGAGTATTTACAAGCCAGATAGCCAAATCCCCCAAATCATTACCATCTTGACTTAAGATGTTATTCATTTGAATATATAAATCTTTTACATCTTCTTGCATCATTGTTTGCCCGCATTTAGGGCAACAGTTAGTTGTAAAAGAATGTTTAAAGTCTGCCGAAACTTGACAATTACAATTTTTACATTTCATTAAATTTATCCCTTTTCTTTCTAATTATATATCCAAAGAAAACGGATCCTCATTCAAATCGACCAGTCCTTCTGCAAATAATTGATCTTCTAATTCTTGCGCCAAATCCGAAATTTCACCTATAATTGGCGTATTCCTAATAGATGTTTTTTTAGCCTTTAAATCTTTTGGCAAAGATGGAGGTGGAATTAATTCGTGTAAATTTTCCAAAATAACACCCATTTCATTTTCATATAAATTACAAGTGCCCGTAAAATGAATTACATATCCCGGCTCAAATGCTAAATGATTTTTGTTAACCTTAAGCTGTTGTTTAATGTCACTCCAACGTTCTGGGAAAATAGTTAAACCACATTGAACGCCAAACTCATCTTCTAACATTATCTTTACCATCTCTTGTCCCAAGAAGCGGCTATTTTCTTTTTTAACTTTTAATTCAAATAAAGTTTTGATTTCAGCCTTAATAGAAGGTAAAGTTGTTTTATTTTTACTTAATTTAATTGTAGACATATTTGCGTGCGCAGCGTCTTTAAAAAATTTACCAAATGCATCTTTTTTAGTGCAAATAAAAGCTTCGCCAAGGTAATGCTTTTCAAGAGCAAATAATTCCGGTTGAGTCCAATCCTCTTCTTTAACCCATGGGAATTCAAAGCGTTCAAGTTTAGGATCGTGTCTTTTAAGCCAAACTTGTAATTTTTTACGATAATCTGAACAATATAGATAAATGGCTTTTCGTGAAATTCCAAAATTATCTAAACATCCGCTCGCAGCTAACGCTTGTATGGCTGAAGAGCGAACTTTACGCGTATCACAACGAAGCATAAAATCATCAAAATCTTTAAAAGGTCTTTTTTCTAAAATATCCTCAATAGCATCTTCCCCTACAAATTTTAAAGCATCTAGCCCCGTGACTAATACATTATGATCTAGTAATTGATAATGCATTAGAGATTTATTCAAATCTGGGGGCATTATTTTAACACGATGAGAGCGTAATTCCATTTTAGCGCGATCAATATTTAATGCAGCGTCGGGAGCATTAGAATCATTATCTGCCATCAAATTTGCTAATAAAAACTCTATTGGATAATTGGCTTTAAGATAGGCTGTAATATATGAAATAAATGAATACATTATAGCGTGAGATTTGTTGAACGTATAACCTTGGAATTTATTAATTTCTTCATCCCAAATTTTGGTAGCCATAAGTCGCTCAATACCATTATTAATAGCTCCCTCAATAAACTCTTCTCTTAACTCTTTTACTTTAGAAGGATTCTTACCTTTATCTTTAATTAATTTTCTAATACGATCGGATTCGTTAAGTGACCACCCGGCAACATCTTTACCTAATTGAAGAATAGATTCATCAAATAATCCAAATCCATATGTTTTTTCAAAAGCATTACGAAGCGAAGGGTGAAGTAATTTAAACTCTCTCTTACCTTCTCGAGTTTTAATAAAATCATCTACAATAGTTTTAGCAGCCGGTCTTGCTAATGTAGTAATAATTGCTAAATCTTCAATATTTTTAGGTTTAATTTTTTTACATAAATCAATAGTTGCCGCGCTTGTTCCAAATTGGAACACGCCAAATGTATCACCCCTTGATATTAAATCATATGTTTTTTTATCATAATCTTCAAAATCAATATCTTCTAATAAAAGTTTAGGCTCTCTGTGTTTATTAATTAATTCAAGAGTTTTATCTATAAGATCTAAAGTAGATAATCCCAATACGTCTAATTTAAGTAACCCATTCTCTTCTGTATTATATTTTTCATATTCTAAAGCTTGATTATTATCTTTATCTTTTCGGAGTGGAACTAATCCGGATAATGGTCTTCTGGATATTACTAGGGCGGCGGCATGAGTTGAAAAATTTCTTACTTTACCTAAAATATTAGCATTTTGAGAAAGTTGCGGATAACGTTTGACATATTCCATAAATAATGGACTAGTTTTTAACTCATCAAATTCTATAGAGTTTTTTACTTCTTTAGAAATTGAATCAGCAATTAAATTGCCAATTCTGACCGCCTCTTTTCTATTACCGCCAAACTCTAAAGAACGAGCAATATCACGCGTATATACTTTTGGCGTAATACGACTAAAGTTAGATACAAACGCCACCTTATCATTACCATATTTTTGTTGAAGATAGTTAATAACTTGGCTTCGCCCAGAGGTTGCAATATCTTGATCTATATCTGGCGGACTAGATCGTTCTCTATTTTGAAATCTAGCAAAAATTAAACCATAACGAAGCGGATCTGCTTTGTGAATATCTAATAAATATGCAATTAGACAACCACCGACCGAGCCACGCCCAGGTCCAATACCAATGCCTTTTTTACGTGCCCAAGCAATATAATCTGCAACAATTAACATATAGGAACTAAAGCCTTGAAAATCAAGAACAGATAATTCTTCTTCAATTCTTTCCAAATACTCTCGCTCTTTAATAAGAGAGACTCGGTTTTTGATTTTACTATTGAATACTTGATAGCACTTATATCGCAGATAAGCTGAATCTTCAGATAGAGCTTGTATACTGCTGTTTTGCGAAGATAGCCATTCTTGAAACTCCGCATAGCCCTCTACTACTTTTACATCAAAAACCGGTAATTCTTTACCGTGCGGATTAGAGTATTTCGGATCAATCCATTCTGGTTTTTCGCATTTATCTGCAAAATATAAAGTATTCTCACAAATTTCTTCTGCGAATTTTTCGCCAAAATTACGAGAAAAGAAAGTTTTTACCTCATCATATGACTTAAGATAAAAATCAGGAACAGCATAACGCAATCTAGCATTTGAATATGTGGGTTGCATTGCTCCAATAGCCAATAATACATCATGCATTGATGCATCTTCTTTTTTAAGATAATGTGTATTGGTGGTGGGAACTACGCGGAGTCCAAATTTTTCAGCTAATTTTATTAGATGATAATTAGTAAATACTTGATTAATACTATTGTGATAAGGTGTAGCGGCTCTACTTAAAGCATTTGGCTGAACTTCAATTCCTAAATGTTCTTTGCCAAAGATATCTATAAGACGCTTTGCATCCGTTTCTGCTGCTTCAAAATTCTTTGCATTGATATGTTGTCCCAAAATACCGTTACCACAAGATGTGAGACACGTTACGCCTTGAAAGCGTTCTTCTAAACTTTTCCAGTCTATTACTGGCAATACCTTGCGCCCAGTAATAATGGGATTTTCAAATCCATCCCTATTCATAGAAAGCACGTTTTTATATCCTTCGGCATTTTCAGCCAATAGAATTACGTGTCTCATCTTTTCATCTTTTTTATTTACATCAGATAAAAAATAAAATTCTGCGCCAACAATTAATTTAACACCAATTTCTTTAGACGCTTTATAAGCTTCCCAAATACCAGAAAAAGTCGCATGATCAGTTAGTGCTAATGCTGGTTGATGTAATTCTTTGGCTCGTATAAGCAAATCTTTTGGAGAAGGCAATGCGTCAAGAATAGAATAATACGAATGGTTGTGTAAACTTACGAAACTCATATCCGTGTCCTTTATATTATACTCAACAAAAGCCTAACAAGTAGTTCAATAATCATAATGATTATTTTTGTTGTAGTAGTGAATATTATATTATAATAATTGAATTTTGAACGATAATTTCTTTTAAATATTTTTCATCTAAATCAGTAATATTACTGTAAATAGTTTTTATAGCTTTAAATCTGCTTCTCCAAAAATCTTTATTATCTGAATAGCGAGTTAAAAAATGTTTTAAATCTCCCTCATTAAGCTCTTTATGTTTATAGAGCATATGTGATATTAATTTTATATCTTCCCAATAATTTATTAAAATATTATGCGTGTCATTTTGAATTTGTTTTTTAAACAAAAATCTTGCCTTACCGGGCAAGGCTAATTTATGAGTGCTAATTAATTTAGCCGCATCTCTAATATCATCGGATGATCCGATACGCAAATGCATTGGAAAATTATCTGAACCACAAATTTCTTGATAATATAGTTTTTCACCCACTAACCCAGCATATAGTGTTTGAACTTCAAAAATTAATAATATTTTAGCTAATAATTTATTAGTAATATTATCTGGATTATATATTTCATATGAAGTATTTCCGTGATCATATTTTTCTGATATGACGCATACATCATATATGCGCATAAAATTATGCAAACCACATATTACGTGAGCAGCTTCGTGCCAGGACATCGCTATCAATTCGTAATCATTAGCTTGTTTGTTAATAATACTCGTGTTAGACATAATGTAATTTAATATCTTCTAATATTTCCTGAAGTAGCATCATATCTATATCTCTTCGAGCGCCTTTTTTCCGAATTCTTTTATAGATTTCGAAATATTACAAGCTTTACAAATCTTAAAAAACATTATAGATAAATCAATATAGTTTTTTCAAGTAACTGACTACTTTCATTGCATTGAGAATTTTTACATTTTATTTTAATTTCATTTAAACCAAAAATACCGGTTGCTATTAACCCTTTATTTTCAATATACATCATACCTGCATCCAGGTATGTGCGGACAAAAGAGAAACCGGCTTGTTGAAAAAAATCCAAATGTTCTTTTTTAAGCGGCACGCTTATTTTCCAAATCAATTGTTTTTTTCCACAACAAGATAAAATCTCTCTTTTGTCTATTTGAATCAAATTCTCACTCCACGACTCTCCAACATAAATAAACAATATTTAATTTTTGCCGTTTCTATTCCCTTTGCTTCTGCAAAGGGAGCCGTTGCCTCTTTCAAATCTTCTTTCATCTTTGCTAGTTTTTCATTAGCATCTCGCTCATTTTCAATTTCATAAAGATTTCTTTCAGAGGAAAGAATAAATTTCTTTATTTCTTCCGTATCAGCTCCCTCTACAGTATCGGTATATCCGGCAGCTAATTCATTCAATTTCTTTAAATATTTTTCTGGAAAATGTTTATCTTTCATACTCTTACCTTTTCGATCTTTCTTTGTTTTAATTCGCTTTTCTTATTATCTATTTGAGTCGTTTCATTTTATTCTACAATAGTAGAAGTTTTAGTAATAAAAGATATTGTAGCATCATCTTTAATAGATACCACCAAAGCTCCCATATATCCTGATTTAATAATCATATCAAATATTTCTTCATCTGATTTTCCTTGCATTCCTGGTAATGCAGAATATTGTGAAACATTTGATTTAATTGTATTCATAACTTCCTCATCTGATAATTGCGCATCAGGCTCTGATTCTCTAATCTTATCCAGAATAATAGATAATTTTACATTTCTAGCGGCAGCTTGAATAAGGTGATTTTTTTCACCATCTACTAACTCTTCCCAATTTTTATTATTTTGCTTTGCAAGTAATTGCGCCTCAAAAGTAGATAACCAACTAGGTATTTCAAAAGTATGATTTGCCACTAGTCGATTAGATATTTGCTCTGCCAAATGTTTCTGCTCTAATTCTTGAACCCTTTTACTCGCCATACCTTGAGCTAAGGATATCATTTCAGCAACATCTTTGGCTCCTATTTTGATGGCAAGGGTGTCATCAAGAGCGGCGGGACTTGATTTTGATGCCATCATCAATTCAACTTTAAAGGTTATTTCTTTGCCTACAAATTCTGGAGCAGATACGTTATCTGGTATAACAGCGGTAAATTCTCTCGTCTCTCCAACTTTCAAGCCCAACATATTATCATTAAATGCTTCAATCGGAGATTTGCCAACTACAAATAACTCTCCATCAACACTAACGACCGGCTCCCGTTGTCCGGCAAGATGCCCGACATAATTTATAATAGCCGTATCATTAGCTTGAACAAAATCATCTACCTCAAAGGGAACAGTAGTCCCGTTGCGATTTCTTAATTCTTGAATAATTTTTTCAGACATTTCTATAGAATTAACAGTATTACCTTTAGTGAGGTTGAAATTCTTATATTCTTGCAATTCTACTTCTGGAACTTTATTAACAGAAAAGTTGCATTTAAATTTTAAACCATCCAAGGTAAGCGATGAAAACTGTGGCTGTCCGAAGGGTCTAATATTTTTTTCAGCTATTACGGTTTGAAATGCATTTTGTGCCAATTCATTTTTCAACACTTCATCAATTTTATGCTTAAAATGATGAGTTATAGCAGAAAGGGTGGCTTTACCTGGTCTGAAGCCTGGCACTTGTTCTTTTTTAAAGTATTTAATAACTTCTGTTCTTTTATCTTTAACTTGTTTAGTATCTGCCTCAAATTGCACATTTAAACGACAATAATCTATTTCTTTAACTTCTATAAGCATCTTACTTTTCCTTTTTGTGTCTTACTCTTTGTGATCCATCTATAATATTTTGTTTAGCCGAAAATGGTCGTAAATTTGATAGTGCCCAACACTTTTTGAAATTTTCATCTTCCATCGAATAATATGGTAAATCTGATTGCGGTATAATATGATCAATTTGCCACGTCCAAGTGGACGGGTTATTGTCATTCCAGGTTTTTCTATTATATAGACCCCAATTTTCCCACGTCATCCAAGGTGCAAATTGGGCTTCAAGGTGAAGTTTAAGTTTTTCTATTGTAAATAATAAATATTTTAGACAAGATTTTTCTTTTTTTGGAAACTTAATATTCCATCTAATTACATTAGAAATATTATGTCTTAACTTTATAAGAGGATCTTTTCTTTTTTCATTAAGCTTAATACTAATTTCTTTCTTATGATTTATTCTATAAATAGAATTTCTTTCTATTATCATCTCACTATTATTTATATAGTATTCTTTTTCTTGTTCTTTATGGGTTGTATGATATTTACTGATTGTGGCTTTATGTTTATCGGGATTATTTTCTTGCCACTCCTTGATTTTAGCCATTCGCTCTTCTTTACTTTGTTTATTTTTTAAAGGCAAAGGATTGGCTAATCTAAATTCATCTCTTTTTTCTTTTCTTTTCTTTTACGACTTATCTCTTCTTTATTTGTATAATATTTGACTTTATTTTTTAATAATATATTATCTCTATTTTTTTCTTTATATTCGATATTTCTATTTTTTTCACAACTTTTACATTCAGAATTTAAATATTCTATTATAGAATTTTTCTATATTCGTTTTCTTAACCTAAATAGACTATCATCTTTTATGATTTGGCAATTTGAACATTTAGTTACCATTTAGTTACCATTTAGTTTGTCCAGTTTTATATTGTTTTCCAGCAAATTGCCTGCCCTCATTACATATGTCAAGATAATCACAAAAACGGCATAAAATTTGTGGTTGCGGTTTAAATTCTGTTTCCGTTAGCATCTCATTCGCATAATTTTCATATATACTCTTAATAGATAAAATATCCTCTAAATCAAACTCTTTAGTAATAAATTCAATATCGTGTCTTAACATAATATAAGACACTCTCACCTTCTGAAGCTCTGGATGCTCATTATATATCACGTATGCATACGTGAGTAGCTGGAGTAAATCATCTTTTAAATATTTATTAGATTTACTAGTTTTATAATCAAGCACGTGATATATACCATCTTCATCTAATTGAATTCTATCGATCATGCCGGTAAGTGTTAAATTTTGATTTAACTCTAAATTAAATGTTTTTTCAACACTTAACACTTTTTCTATTTCACCTTGATTTAAGGATAAATGTTTTAAATATTTTTTGCAAATATCAAAAACCTCGTCTTTTGCCGCTTGTGTTAATTTTGATTTAAATTCAATTAACGCCTCATTGAATGAGGCGGACATTATTGCTGCATGCGGCTCCTTAGAGCCGTTAATATAAGCTAAATGAAATAGTTCCAAAATTCTGTGAGCAAATCTACCAAAAACGTGAAATTCCCACTCTTTACGGGGAAGTTTTTGAATATAGGAAAATTGATACTTGGCTTTACAACTTTTAAAGGTTGAAGTTTTAGAAACAGATAATTTTATAAAGTTGGACATTGCGATCTTCCTATATCACAAGAATATGATAGCAATGTTAATTTAACACTTAAAATATTTTACGTAAGAGTGCTATACCTAAATAAATTCCAACTGAACACTCTACCAGCGCCCTGATCATTGCGTGAAAATACCATTCCCGATAAATTGCCGGGATTGGGTTGTTTTGGTTCATATGGGGCTGATGAAATAATCCATCTATTGGTAGAGCTATCTCTATAATAAGAAGTAATCATTTGAGTTCGAGGATTATAATGTGAGCGCAAAAAAGAACCAGTTATTGTGGGTGTATCCAAACCACATGCATATAAAGGGCTACCATCTCTATTTATTTCTAAATTTTCTAATGAAAATACTTGTGGATTAATTTGTGGCGGATTGGAAGGATCTTCCGTAGTTATATCTTGAAAAATAACCATCGCTTTAGAATTAAATAAAGCACTTTGACGAGTAGATTCTTTAGGAGAATATTCTAATGCGCTACGACGTCCCACTATAGTTACCTTGCCTGGTAAATCGCCTACATTGGGTAAGGTCTTATTTTCATAATCGGTTGTTGAATAAATATTCATATAGTCGTCAAATTTTTCATTTGTGCCTATAGGATTTCCATCCGCATCATATCCGTATGTAATGGCAGGTAGTGTGGGATCGTTGACCGTTACTCCGGCTTTACCTGGATTTAAATATTGGACGGTGGGCGAAGGTGAGTTGCTACCAAAGGGAAATTGAGAATAAGGGGCATTATTAGAATCATCTGATAAAGTAGCGTGAGGTAGCCGAGCGTTATCAAGGATATTTGTTGAATATGTTGTTGTAATAATTGAAGAACTGTCTACGCCATTTGTAGCAAATACTTTTAATATAAATTTAAGAACATCTGTTGGTAATACGATAGGAACAGTGTATACCGATGATAAAGTTGTTGGAGTTGAGTCATCTGTTGTATAGAAAATGGTTGCGGGCACATTGGTAGAGAGCGCAATAGTTTTGGGAAATCCGGCTACCAACTGCTCTGATGATTCTGTTAAAAGAATAGAAATTACAACCATATTATATTAATTGTAGAAATTTATTATTTTTCTCTACCAATCCCTTTTTTAACATTATACGATATATTCGGTGTCCAGCTTTTCTAAATTGATGTGATAATTCTAAATAAATTTCATCACCTTCACGCCTATAAAGCTTTAAAAACATATCATAATAATCCATTAGCTCCAGGGCAGGATTAAGGGAATTTTTATCTTTTTCTACTGGCTCAACAATACGGTTTAACGCATAAGTGATGAGAAATTTATAGAACTTTTCCTCACCTACAGTGGCGTATTTATTAATAAATAGTTTTTTGATATTGTCAGATTGCTGCATTGCGCGCTTGTAAATATGCCTTATTATTAGAAAAGTGTTTATCTAATACTAGTGTAACTTGTTTGCCTAATTCTTCTATAGGGCAGTTATTATCTATAATAATATCAAATTGATTATCTTTCAACTCATCTTGTTCTGTTTCGGAAATATCATTTAATACTAGCTGCTCGTTGCGTTTGATGCGGCACATAATAAAATTATTATTTTTAGCCCAAGTAAATTCATCCAGAAATCTTAAATCAGACACGATAAATAATTTAGTATTTGATGGCGCCGTTTTTAATTGATGTGCCATATGCGCAATCCATATAAGCTGGTTATAACTTCTGCCTATTTTACCAATATCGCAACTTACCTGTCTATAAGTAACGTCCTTATTAAAGGGAATATCAAGATCAGAAGTAATAACATTTTGTCTTAATGCACTGGCGCCATACAACGCATCCTCGTCGCATCCTGGAAATAAATTTTGAATAATTTGTTTAATACGAGCAGCAAATGCTACAATCATATATTCATTATTTTGTAAATGTAAAGTATCTTGTGCTATGAGCGAAGCGACCGTATTCTTACCGACCCCGCCTTTACCGGATAAAGCTATTTTTATCATATTATTTTACCCATCTTTTATTATTTAAAATCATATTAATAGCTGGCTGACTTATATTATATTCTTGTGCCAATTGTTTTTGAGTATAATTACCAGTTGCATATTTATTAATTATAATGATGATATCGTCATTTTTCAATAATGATTGAGGATTTTTTTCGCCCATTTTAGATCTACTTATATTTTTTCTTTCTTCTTCTGACTTAACTCTTCCCTTAGAAGATAAGCTTTTTTGAAGTCTTGTTTCTGCCGATTGCTTTATACCAGTATGTGATACTTTATTTCTAAAATTTTCTTCTTCTGAACAAATTCTACCACTTACCCCTTCACCACCTCTTGTAAAATTAGCCCCCCAACCAATTCCTTCAAACCAATCCGATTCAAAAGTTTTATGTTCATAAATTTTGGCAACTTCCATTTCTAATGCGCATTTTTCATCCTTGGTGCCAAGGATAATTTCACGACGCCAACCATATTTATCTGCTATATGTTTCCAATATTTATTACGAGAAGTTTTATTGTTTACTCTTACTAATTCACCTTTACCACAATAAAATACTCTTGGTATATATTCTACCGTATAATCAAGATACACATACCAAATTTTTACCTCTTTACTCACGCTAATCCTATTATTTAATGTGTATTAATACACAATCGACCTTTAGATACATTGTTTTCATCTTGTTCGATTAAAATTGTGTGTGAAAATTTATATTTAAGATTTTCATCGTGTGTAATGACTAAAACTTTTAGTTCATTTTGAATAACTTTAATGATTTCTGCAAATATTTCGGTGCTACCAGGATCTAGCGGCTGATTTACTTCATCTAATAGCATTAACTTAATATCGACGCCCAATCTTTTATTTATTATAAATAATATTGCTAATTTAAGAGATAATGAAACTATAATTTTCTGGGCGCCAGAAAGTTGCTTATACTCTCTCTGATTGCCATCTATAAAATATAGTATATCTAATGTATCTTCTTTGTCTTTGTCTTTATTTGTATTTTTATCATTAATAACAACAAATTGTAACTGTAGTCCGGGGCGTAATTTTAGTAACCATTTATTAGCTTCGCCTTGCAATTCATCGAGAATACTGTGCGTAATAAGTGAAGGAATTCCATTTGAACCAAATGCTTGAATTACTTTCGAATGTAATTGTAATGATTTCTCTAATTCTTGAATGTCTTTTTTAAGATCTATAATCTTAATCCTATTAAGAATAGATTGTTCAACTTTATGTTTGATAATAGCCTGCTTACCTATCAAATTTGATATTTCTGATGAAAGTTGTGTTTCTTTGTTTGAAGACTTTGTTATATCAAGCCTTAATTCATCTAATCTATTAAAAGTTAAATTATTTTTATCTAAAACAATTAAGGCAGATAATTCTTGTTGAATAGTCTCTAATTCAATATTTTTAGAACGTAGGGATACTATATGATCTTCAAGAAGCACATTATAATTTTTATATAATAATCTTTTTGCTTCTAATTCTTTAGATAAATAATCTATTTTAGATTCCCAAGTAGATAATGTATTTTTAATAGCTATACGTGTGCCGATAAGGGTATCTACTTCGGTTCTACTATCTGCTAATTCTAGCAGATCTTTATTTAGAGTTATTTTATCTTTTTCTAACTTTAGAATTTCTTCTTTATTTTTAATAGTCCAATTATGCTTATGTTCTTCTGATATATTTTGATGACAATGTGAGCAATTTTTTTCTTCTGTAATTGGATGATTTAATTCTTCAAGTTTTACTTTGACAATTATCAGTGCATTTTTTGCAATTAAGAACTTTTCTAATAACTTGGAGGCGTCAATATTTAAAGGCTCTATATCAATTTGTTCTTTTTTATGCTCATCTACCCAAGATTGCATACTATCTAATTCTTTTTGAATGTCTTTTGCTTCTTTTGGTAGGGAGGCAATTTTTAATTTCAAATCTTCGATAGTTTTATGTGATTTTGCTATACCGTCTTTACAAATAGACTCTGTATTTGTAATACTTGAGATTTTTGCACGAGAGCCGGAAACTTTATCTGATAATAAAGTATATTCTGATTTTAATGAAGCCAACTTATCTTTAATAAATGAAATGTTTTTATTATATATAGTAAGTATTTTATCTGACTCTTCTTGTTCTTTTGTCAAGGAGACAAGTAATGTGTCCGGATCTCCAATAGTAGTTAAAATAACTTTTT
>Ga0315284_10000712_pt1 | contig 45617 bp, 39 predicted proteins | sample YL17G09_16_MG_FD_203696 | JGI IMG/M metagenome (GOLD analysis project Ga0315284, IMG submission 203696) | Sediment microbial communities from Yellowstone Lake, YNP, Wyoming, USA - YL17G09_16 | ecosystem: Environmental > Aquatic > Freshwater > Lake > Sediment | place: USA: Wyoming | collected...
GGGTGGCGGCGTTGGGGGGGGGGGGGGGGGGGGCGGGGGGCACCCGCCCCCCCGGGGGCGCCCCGGGGGGGGGTGGGGGGGGGGCCCGCGTGTTGGGGGGGGGGGGGGGGGGGGGGGGGGGGGGGTCGCCGCGCGCGCGCCCGCCCACCCCCCCTCCCTCCCCCCCTCCCCCACCCCCTCCCCCACCTGGGCCGGGGAGAGCGCAAGCGCGCGCAGGACGTGAAACCATTTGGCGAGTGACGCCATCGACCCGCTGTGGGTCGAGTGGGTGCGAGGGTGTGGGGGGCGTCCGTTGTGGCGGCGCCGCGCTTCCCCCACTCCCTCCCGCTCACCTCGCATCCGCTGCGTGCCGCTCGTAACTAGCGAACATGAGGTGCATCGGGCGCAGCGCGGCCTCGAAGAACCCCTTGACGGTGGCGTGCCTCGCGGACAGCAACGACGCCAAGCGCGCGCCCGCGGCGCTCGCCGCGTCGGCGTGCGCCGGGTCCTCCACCAGCTCCGCCACGGCGGCGCACAGCTGCCGGCGGTCGGTGACCAGTTCGGAGAGGTGCATCGACTGCGCGGACGCGAGGGCGTCGGCCAGGGGGATGCCGCGCAGCTGCGCGCGGAGCGCCGCGTTTGCGCTGTGCAGCGACGCGAGCGCCGCGCGCGGCGCCCCGCCCGCCTCGGCCGCCACGACGCGGGCCAGCAACCGCGCGCCGTCGGCGTGCGCGGCGGCGAGCTCGGTGCGCAGCGCGGCGGCCTCGTCCTCGGCCGCGGCCAGCTTCGACCGCTGGCGCTCGCGGTGGCGCCTCTGGTTCTCCCGGTTTTTTGTCTGGATGGCATGAGCGCGACCCGCAGCCCGCTCCAGGTCGGCGAGGGCGGCAGGGCCGGCGGCGGCGACCGCGGCGGCCGTCCCCGCCGCGGCGCGCGTCGCGCGCCCGCCACCCCCTCGCCCCCGCTTGGCCGCGGGCGCCACCACCACCGGCTCCAGGTCACACGGCGCGGCCGCCAGCGCGCCGAGGGCGGCGGGCCAGTCGACGGGCCCGCGCGCGGGCCGTGCGTCGGGCGCCGGCCGCCCCGCGCCCTCCATGGCGGTGAGAAGGGTGGATCCCCAGCCTATGTGGATCCACAGCGGGGTAACATGGCGTTAGAGGGGCGCGTTGGGCGTTGGGGGCGCACAACATGCAGCAGCGCATTGGCTTCGCGCTGCCTCCTCGCGCGGGCGCCGCCCTCCCGCTCCTGGCGCAGAGATCCCATCAGCCGACCCGGAGCGGGCGATGAGGGGCGGGTGGTCGCCCGCGCGGCGCGCGGTTCCAACCGCCGTGCCGCGCCGCGGCCCGCCCCGATGCGGGCCCGCTCCCACCCCCAAAGCGCTGCATTGCCTCCGCCACGCACCGAGCTGGGCCGATTTCTCCAGGTTGAGACTGGCGTCGCCCCACGGCTCGCCGAGCGAGTCGTCGGGCGGCTCCGGGAACGACGCCCGCCAGTCGACCATGGTTGGGGTGGGATGGGGCGCGGGCGCGGGCAAGGGCGCGCCGCCCGGGGAGGAAGTGGCGCCGGTGGCGTGCGCGGCCCTCCCTTTTCGGCCGTGCGCTGACAAACCTCCCGCCCGCCCGCACGTGCGCGCTCGCGGGCGCCGTGCCGGGCGCGCAACGAGCCGTGAGCACTCGCTGGACTGATTGCAGGAGCGGTGGAGCTGGCGCAGGGGCCGCCCGGCGGTCGGCCCCTCGGCCCGGCCTCAAACTGAGGCGCGCGGCCCCCCTCGGCAAGAGGGGGGCGCGCGCCGGTCTCTCATAGTCTCTTTTGCGCGGTCGGGGAGTGCGGAGCGGGCGGCAGAGGGTCGAGGCGGCGGCGGCCGCCACCCCCTCTCACCACCTCTCTCCCGCGTCACCCCGGCGCCGCCGCCGCCTCGCGCCGCTGCTGCTGCTGCAGCGCGGACGCAAACCCGACCAGCACGTCGGCCTCGGACAGGGTCTGGGGAGGGAGGGCGGGGTGTGTGGGGCGGTGGTCGCGGCGCCGCGCTGCCGTACTGCGGCGCGCGGCGCGCGACCCCCCTCCCCACCCCAATCCTCCCACCTGCGAGTCCCAGTGCTCGGTGATGGCGTCCACCATGTCGTCCTTCGTCGCGTCGGGCGGGAGGTCGAGCGCGAAGGCCGCAGCGTAGCGGCGCAGCGAGGCGAGCTGGGTGGAGGGGGCGGGGCGGCGGTTGGGGGTCTGACACGACTCTGGACGCCGGACTCCGTCCAGATGGCACACGATGGCGGCACGGGGGCGTGCGGGCCCCGCGGCGGGCGCGGCGGGCGCTGCGTCGCCGGCGATTGCGCCCGGTCGCGCCGCGCCGCCCCCCCTCCTCCCGGGTGTCGACCCCACCTTGAGCCGGCCAAGCTCCACGCGCGTCTCGGGCGCAGTCTCCTGGGAGAGAGGTGGTGGGGGGAGGGGGGCGTGAGGGGCGGCTCGGGCGCAGACGGCTGGGCGACGCGTTTCTCCGCTCTTTCCCCTTTTCTCTCTCTACTCTCACGTCGTCGTTGAACCGGGCCGGCTTGACGAGCCGCGCCACCCGGACGGGCCGCTGAGTCGCCATGGCGGCGGCGGTGTGGCGGGGACGCGCCGATTCGGTGTCGGCCACTCCGATGGCGGCGGCCGTCGCCCGCCGCCTCGCGGCGCCACCCAGCCGCCGCCCCGCGCCAACCCGACGCGTCGCGGCGCGGGCGGCGGCCGAGGACGCGCCGTCATTCACCGTGCTGTCGATTCCGGGCGACGGCTCCTGCCTCTTCAGAGCCCTCGCCCAAGGAGCAGCTGTGTTGGACAGTGGCAAGCCGCTCCCGCGGTCAGAGCTGCGCGCGGCGGGGTTCGCGGTCCGCCGCGGCATCTGTGCCCACATCGCGACGCACGCCCCCGACTTCACCCCATTCATCGACGCCCCTTTACGCGCCTACCTGGCGGGCATGATGCTGGAAGGGACGTGGGGCGGGGAGGTGGAGCTGGCCGCTGCGCCCGCGGTCGTGCGGCGGCCGGTCTGTGTCTACCAAAGGGAGCCCCGGAGCAAAGCAGGGAGCGGCCTCGGCCTGGCGGCCGCCATCGAGGCGCTGGCGGGCGGCGGCGGCGTCAAGAAAATTTCAGAGTACGGCGTCGGCGACCACCCCGGCACCGCGCCCGTCTGCCTGCTCTTTGGCAACATGCACTACGAGACCCTGGTGCTGCGCGAGTGAGGGGCGAGGGGTGGAGCGGGGGCGGGAGAACACTCTGTGGCGCCAACAATGACTTTTTTTTTTTCCTGCGCCGCCCCCCTCCCCGCTCCTCACGCGCCGCCGCCAAACGGAAACAGGTAGGAGAACAGAAAGTGCTGCATGATGGGCACCTTGCCCAGGACCTCCACCCGGTACATGCGCAGCATGCCGGCGTTGATCTGAGGGGGGGAAGGGTGGGAGAGAGGGGGGTCGGGGTCGCGTGCGACCGCGTCGCCGCCCCCCCCCTCTCCTCCTTCCCCTCCTACCTTGGCCCACGTCGGTACGGCCCCGATGTCACACAACATGGGCGACGTCTCGCCGAGCGGCCCCTTTTTGACCTGGGGGGAGGAGAGGGGAGGAGGAAAGGGAGGGGTGGGCGCGCGCGCGCGCTGTCATCCGCCGCAACCCCTCTTCTCTCCCCCCCTTCTCTCCCACCTGGCGCACGAAGCGGACGGCGTCCAGGTAGAGGTACTCGTCCCCGAAGTCGGCGAGGGCGCGGTCCGTCAGGGCGTCGCGCGGTCGCGGCGCGCCGGCGCTCAGCGCGCCCGCGCCGTCGAGCTGCGCGCTGCCCCAATAGAACGGCAGGAACACGTAATCGTCCAGCCCCCACACGCCGTGCGAGCCCGCGGGCTCCAGCCAGTACGTGGTCTGCAGGGCGCGCGCGAGGGCGGCGTACGCGGCGAACGCGCGGGTGACGCACGCGCGCGCGTCAGACGCCTCCAACGCCCCCGCCCGCGCCAGGCAGAAGAGCAGGGCCACAAACGCGGTCTCGTGCCCAGTGCCGTAGTCGACGCGGGACGGGTTGCCGAGCGCGTCGCGGAGCATGGGCGCAAGGACGCGAGCGTCGTCGGCGCGGTCGGGCGGCAACACGCCCGCCAACAAACCCTCCGCTTTCGCCGCCGCTTGCGCGTGCCACGTCCGAAACGCGGGGTTGCCGTACCGCAGGGCGGCGGGGGCGGGGGGGACGGCGTCGATGAGGGCGCGCAACGCTCCGAGCGCGTCGACTAGCGCGGTCCCGCCCCGCCCCAGGGGCGCGCCCTCTGACAGCTTGACGCCGCGCACGGCGTCATTGCAGTAGCGCAGGAAGGCGATGTAGTCGGCGAAAGCAGGGGAGGCTTGGAAGCTGTGGAGCGAGAAAGAGAAAGAGGGTGGTCGGGCCGCTCCTCAGCCCCTCTCTCCCACTCTCCCTCTCTTCCCCTCCTCCTCTCACGTCGCCAAGTCGTCCGCCGTGAAGATGCGCTTGCCGGCGACCGGCGGCGGGTCGCCCCCTCCATCCAGCCGCGGCAGCACCGCCGGCCACGCCGGCGCCGGCTCGGCCGGGCCCCCCACCGCGGTGGGCGCGATGTGGGGCGCGGGAACGGGGAGTGGAAGCGGGGCTGCGCGCGCCGACGGCTCGCCATCGGCCCACGGCGCGCGCGTCGGCGCCTGCGGCAGGGGCGCCATGGGGAGGCCAGCCAGCGAGGGCGAGGTCGCTGTCTCTGGACCGCGCCGCGGGCGGCCGGCGAGGCTCAGCGAGAGTGAGAGGAGAGCGGCGCCGACACCGACGCCGGCCCGCGCGCGCTGGCCGCGCCCACACCCCCGCCGACTGCCTCCGTCATCCTCCCTCTCCCTATGGCCACCCCGTCGTCCCCACCCTACAACCCCGCCGCGGCCCCGGGCCCTTCCTCGCGCCGCCGCCCCCCCGACTCGCTCAAGCGCCGCGCCGCGGCGTGGCTCGCGGCCGACGCGCCCGGCGGCGTGACGCGCGGCGCGTGGCTCGTGGTTGCCCTGGCGGCGGCCGCCCTGCTGGCCGCGGGCGGCGGTGCCGCGACTACCAGCGCGCTTGAGGCGTCAGCGCGGGACGAGTTCCGCGCGGCCCGCGGCGACGCCGCCGCCTCGGGCCGCGCCGCGGGGCGCGGCGTGCGCAAGGCGGCCGACGTCGCGCGCGGCGCGGCGGCGGCGGCCAAGGGGGAGGACCGCAAGGCGAAGTGGTTTTTCGGCCTGTTTTGAGGGGGCCGGGTTTCGAGGAGGGGGGTGGGGCTGCCGGCCGCCCGCGGGCGCGCCCGGCGCGCACGCACGCACGTGTTGCTTTACGGGGCCCGGTTCCGGGCGCGGGGGCCGGGAAAGAGCGCCGTCGCGCCGACGCGGCGCCCGCGTCACTCCCGCGCTCGCCCTCGGGCGCCGCCGCGCCGCGTCCCACGGGCGATGGCACGCCTGTAGAGTCCCTGGATTGGCGCCTCGCGCCCGGCGACGCCTGCCGGTCTCCGATGCCCGGCGACGCCGCGCCGCCCTCCCCTCCCACCCGTCGCGTCCGCTTTGAAACAACCGGCCCCCTCGCCTCGACGGCGGACGGCCACCCCGAGGCGGGGAGGCCGCCGCTCGAGCCGCGGTCGGCGAGCCTCGCGTCGCTCTGGGCGCTCTGCCCCTCGTCGCACCAGCCCCAGGAGCCGCTGTCGGCCGCCAACATACGCCTGCTCGCGGCGGAGCTGCCGCCCGAGTGCGGGCCGAGCCTCGGGCGCCTGCGCCGGCGCGCGGGGCTCGCGCCGCCCGCTCCCCGGCCGCCGCTGCCGCCACGAGGAGCGGTGGTGGGGATCGGGATGGGGGAGGGAGAGGCGGCGGCGAGCGTGGCGGGCGCCGAGTCCTGACGCGCCGCGCGCGCGCCGCCGTTTTGGTTTCCCTTTCCCCCCGCACCGCATGCAATCCACGCACCGCCGTCCCATGTCCCGCCCGCTGTCGTGAGGAAGGGAGAGGGGGGCCCGCCGCCGTGGGGTGCGTGCGTGGGGCGCGTGTGTCGCTCACACGTTTCGCTCGCTCTCCTCGTCTCTCTCGGGCACTGAAGGGGGGAAAGAGTGCTTCGGGGCCGTGGGGGGGGTCTGGCAAGAGGTCTGATAAGGCTGGGGCCCGGCACGCGCGCGAAAAAAGGACGCCGCCGTTCCCGACCCCGCGCCGCACATGCCCGCGCGGCGGCTCACACCGCGGAATGCGGGGGGGCGGCGGGGTGCGGCGCGAGGGGTGGGAGTGGCGGTGCCGTGGGCAGGCGCGCGCGGCAGGGAGGGGGGCGGTCAACAGGGCAGGGGGTGTCGGTCGAGAGGGTCGAGTCCGGGCGAGAAACAAGAAGGGGTGGCGCGTCACGCGACGCCACCCCCACCGCCGCCGCGCGGACGCACGCTCTTGACGCGGGCCAGCCCCGGCAGGTCGCCCAGGGACGGCAGGCGCACGATGGCCTGCAGCTGGCGCGGCTGCGGCGCGCGCGCTGCGGCCGAGCCGGCCGACCCACCGCCGGAGCCCGCGGAGGACCCGGTCGGCGAGAGCCGGGACAGGCCCTTGGCGAGGAGCGAGACGCGGCGCGCGTCGTGCGCGGCCGCGGCCGCGGGGGGCGGGGCGGCGGGGGTGGGGGGCGGCGGCGGGACGAGCGCGCGGTTGTTGGCCGCGTCGGCCGCGGCGTCGTCGCCGCGCCCGCCCCCCACAACCCCGGTCCCGTACGCCGCCAGCGAGTTGGGCAGCGAGGGCAGCGGGGGCGAGGCGTCCAGGGAGACGACGCGGCGCTTGCCCGACGCGGCGGGCGCCGCGCGCGCGTCGCGCTTGGCCGCGGGGCGCGCGGCGGTGGAGGCCGTGGTGGTGGCGGCCGCGGCAGCCGCTTGGGCGCCACCGTTGCCGTTGCCCATGGCTGGCGCGCGCGCCGCCGCGCGCGCCGCGGCGGCCGCTGGCTCCGGCAGCCCCCACTTGCTCAACAGCGACCGAGCGCGCCGCCACGGCGGCAGCGGCAGCCCCTGCTCCTCGAACGCGGTCGCCGCGGCGGCGGCCAGGACGTCGACAAGGGCGGCGAGGCGGGCGGGGGAGCCGACAAACGCGGGCGGCAGGCAGGCCAAGAGCGCGGCGTACGCTGGCGTCGGCTGCGCGATGACGAAGTGGGACGCCAGGTCGGGTTCGACGACGGCCTCGGTCACGACCGCAGTGTCGAGGGAACCCGTGACGACTGGGTACGTGTGCGAGAGGTTTTCGAGGCAGCGGCGGCCGCCGGCGGCCGCGCCGCCGCGGCCGCCCGCGCCGCCGCGGCCCGCGGCGACGGCCGCGGTGTGGCCGCCCGGGCCCGCGGGGGCCAACGGCCGGCCGGCGTCGCGCAGGCGTTCGCGGAGGGTCACCAGATAGCCCGCGGCGGCGAGCGCGTCGGCGAGCGCGCGCGCGCGGCGCGCGCCCGTCCCGCCCAGCGGCAGCGACGGCGCCGCCGCGCGCACGGCGGCCAGCAGCCCGGCGTCAAAGTCGGTGACCGGGGCGCAGAGGGCCGCGACGCGGGCGGCGTCGGGCGTCGCGGGCGCACGGGGGAGCGACCGCTGCCCGCGCCCGCGGGCGACCGCGTCGCCGCCGCGGGACGACATCTCCATGGAGAAGAGGCCGGCCGACGTGCCGGCGGACGCGGATTCGGGGCCGGCGAGCTGGGGAGAAGGGGTGGGGGCGTTGTGAGGAAGGAGGGCCAAGCCGCGAGGCGGTCGCCCCGCGCTGCCCACGCGTCGCCGCGCCCGCGCGCCACCGACCGCGCCCGCGCGCGCGACCGCGGGTCCGACTAATTGATGGGCTCCCCCTGACGGGCGCGGGGCGGCCGGCGCGGCCGCGGAGGGGGCGGCCGCCGCGATGTCCTCCGCAGCGAAGCCGCCATCGGCCGCCAGCGCCTCCCCTCGGCCCGCGCGTTGGCCCACTCGACGAGCCATGTCACTTACAGAGTCGTCGTCTACAGAATCGCGTCGGTCAGAGGCGGCCGCCATTGTGGCCTTGCGCGCGGCGCGCGCCGCGCCGCGGGGGGGGACGCCGCGGCCGCCCGGGGGGGCGGGCGGGTCCGGTGGCGCGCTCGGGGGCGCGGGTGAGGGAAGGTGCGCGGTGGCGGCGCGAGGGTGTGAAGCGCCGCTGGCGCGCCCGTGTGTCGAGGCCGCCCCCCCTCGACCCGTGTCTGTCCCCGCTGTATCGCCTCTCTGTCGCCGTAGGGTCGGCGCCGACAACCCCGGGTCTCGGCGACCGCGCCCAGGCCGGGCGCCGGCGCCAGCGCCCGTTCTGGCGGCCGGCGGCGGCCGCGCGGCGGTTGCTCACGCGACCACGTAGCGGCCGGCGCGCAGACCGCGGCGGCCTCCCACCAGGCGCGCGCACGCGCTCTGCACACGCCGCGGACCGCGCGCGGCCGCGCCCTCGGCGGCGAGAGCGCCCCGGCCGCCGACGGCCGCGCGCTCTCTCACACCGCGGGCGCCTCTGCCGCCCGCAACTCTTTGCCCCCCCCCTCACCCACACCATGGCGTCCGTCAACTGGCCCGGCCTGTTCAAGTGGTCGATGCAGTACCAGGACGGCACCCTGCCGTCGTCGGCGGAGGGGGCAAAGGCGCTGTCTGGCGACGACTCGAAATGGTGCGTCGCGGCTTCGTGTGTGTGTGTGCGCCATCGCCTGGGCGCGTCCCGCGGGCGCGCGGCGGGCCGGGCGCAGCACGGCGCGGCGCCGGGCGCGGCGCCGGCCCGATGCCGGCCGCCCGCGCTGCGCCCGCTCCCACGCACACGCGCCAGCATCGCGGCCGCCGCCCCGCGCCGGGCGCGCCGAGAATGCGCGACCTTCCCCAACCCTTCCGGCGCGTCCCTCTTCTTCGCCAGGCTCACGGAAGCGCTGGAACACTTTTCCCTCGACGGCGTCAAGCGCATGCAGGAGGTCAAGCGCCTGCTGGACGATCAAGGAGGGAAGGGCGGGGCGGCGGGGCCGCCGCCGCCGTCGACCGCCGCCGCCGCCTCCGCCTCCTCTTCCTCCCCTGCCGACCTCCTGGACGAGCTCGTGGACGCCGTCGCGTCCATTGACGCCGCCCGCGACTGGGTCCTCGTCGGCGGCGGCGGGACGCTGCTGCGCCTGGTGTCCAACCCCGAGTCCGACCCCGCCGTCGCCGCCGGCGCGGCGCACGCCATCGGCGTCGCGGCCGCGTGCAACGAGCCGGTGCAAGACTGGTTTGTGGGCGAGGGCGCGGTGGGGACGCTGTTGGCGGCCGTCGACCGCGGCGCGACGGCCGACGCGCGCGCCAAAGCCTGGCTCGCCCTGGGCGCCCTGGCGCGCCACTGCGACCGTGGTGCGGCGGCTTTCATGAGCGACGGCGGGCCGGCCGCGTTGGTGGCGGCGGCGGGGGAGGACGCTGCGGCGCCCGCGCGGAAGGCGCTGCACCTGGCCGCGGCCATGGCCCGCGAGAGGCCGGCTGCCGGGGTGGCGCTCGTTGACGCGGGCCTGCTGGCGCCTCTGTGCGCCGCGCTGCAGGGCGGCGGCGACGGCGCGACCGCCGCCGCCGACGCTCTTGCCGCGCTCGCCGCGTCGCCCGCCGCGCACGCCGTCGCCGCCGACGCCCGCGTGGCGCCCGCCCTGGCCGCTGCAGCGGCTCGCCATGGCGGCCTGGTCGGCGACGACGCGGACGCGGCGGCGGACGAGGCGGCGGCGTGTGCGGCCGCGACGACCGCGCTCGACGCCGCCGCGGCCGCGCCGGCGCCCGCGCCCGGCATGGCCGGCGCAGACGTGCTGCGGTTGACCGACGGGCGGTGAGAGAGGGGAGGGAGGCGGGAGGGGTATGTGAGGAGAAGCGAGCCCGCGCCGCCCTCACGCGCGTCGCTCGGCCACTCCCCCCCGGGCGGCGGCCGCCTGCCCGCCCCGGCCCGCCCGCGCCGGCTCCGCGACGCGCCAGAGGCATCGAGGCCAGAGTCGCTCCCCAGCCGGCGCCCCGCCGCGCCAGCCGGGCGCCCGCGCGCCGGCGCGCCCCACATTTGCGCCCGCCCTCGCGGCGCTCCTCCATTATGGACTCCATGCGCGGATCCCTGGGCCCCACCGACTCGGCGGGCGACGGCGACGCGTCCCGCCGCGCCGCGTCGCCCGCGTCGTCGGGCGGGCGCAGGGCGGGGCTCGGCGGCGTCGACGGCGTCAGGTGTGGGAAAGGAACAGTGGGGCGTTGTCGTGCCGGGCGCGCGGCGGCCGCGGCCCGGCCTCGGTCCCTGCGCCTCACGCCCCCTCGCTCCCCGTTCGCCTCCCTGTTTCTTTTCCACAGACTCAAGCAGCTCGTCGACACCGCGGCGTCCGTCCCCGTCTGGCTCGCGTCGTCGACCGCCGCCGGCGCTGGCGCCGTGCTGCGCGGCGCGGGCGGTGCCGCGCGCGCGGCCGCGCGCTCGGCCGGCGCGCCCGCGCGCGGCGGCTACGGGTCGCTGTCGGAAGAGGAGGATGAGCGTTGGCGCGGGGTTGGAGGAGGGGTTGGCGGTGGCGGCCCCGCCTTTGCTCGGCCGCCGCGGCTGCCCGCGCTCGCCCCGCCCGACGCGGCGGCCGACGACCACCCGCCCACGCCCGCGCCGCGCTCGGGCGGCGCGTCGCCCGCGCCAGGGGTGCGGGCGACTCCTGCGGCGGCGGCGGACGAGGACGACGACCTGGCCAACCCCTTTGCCTCGGCGTCGCGCCGCCGGCGGCAGCCGCCACCGCCCAGCGCCGCGCCCGCTCCTGTGCTCGTCTCCGGGACCACGGCATCAGCGACCGCGTCCGTGGCTTCGCTGGCTTCCCGCCTGTCGGCGGGCTCGCTCGGGTCGGGCGGCCCTGCGCCGCGGCGGCCGCCGCCGCCGCCGCCGCAGGCGGCGGCGGGGGACGACCCCGCCTGGGAATCCATATTCGAGCCACGGCCCGCAGCGACCGCTCCAGCGGCTGGCCCGGCGGCCAGCGCGCACGCGTCGTCCGCGCTCGGCGGCGCCGGCGCCGCGTGCGCGCCGCGCGCGCGCGCCGAGGTGCGCCGCGAGCTGGCCCGCCTGGACGCGGTCACCGCGGGCGACCTGCTGGCGGCCTTGGAAGCCGGCGCGGCGGTGAAGAAGAAGTGGGCGGTGAAAGGAGGCGAAACCCCGCCCGCCGACGCGCCCCTCACCCCCGCCCCTCCCTCCCGCCGCACCGTGCGCCACGTGCGCGTGCGCGTGGAGGGCGGCCGCCTGCTGCTGCGCTACTACCGGCGCGGCGCGGCGCGCGCGCTGCGGCGCGGGGAGCTGGTGGCGGCCGTGGCGCGCGTGTCGGCGCCCGCGCCGCCGTGGGCCCCTGGCGCCACCTTCCTCGTCGCCACCGACCGCGGCACCCTGGCCCTCGAACCTCCCGACGCCGCGGCCGCCGCCGCCTGGGGCCTGGGCCTCAACGCGGGCCTCGCCGCGGCGGCCGCGCTGCGGCCGGCGGCCGTGCGCGCGTGCCGCGCGGCGGCCGTGCCCCGGGCGGCTGCGTACGAGGTGGTCGGGGAGTGATGGGTCTATGGCGTGGTTTCTTGCAGTCGACTCTGTCCACGGCGCGGCGCGCAACGCGCAACGAAACGACGAGGGTGGTGGTGTGTGTCGTGCGTGCGTCTCTCGCTCTCTCTCTCCCAACCCTCCCTCACGGCTCGCCGGCACTCTCGTCCCCGGAGTCGCCGCACCCGGCCGACGGGGCGCCGACCGGCTCGCCGCCGCGGTCGTCGGCGCGCCCCCCCGCGTCGGCCGCCGCCACCGTCGCCACCAGCCCCAATTTGTACATGGAGAAGCCGAGGGCCGCGGCGAGCAGCTCTTTGAGCAGGGCGAGGCGGGCGGGAGCGGTGGCGGCGGTGGCAACCGCCGCGTCGCCGCCGCTCCCTCCACTCCCTAGGTGCGCCGCCGCGAGCGCCACTCCCCCCACCGCCACCGCCAGCAGCGCCGCCCCGCGCGCGGGATTCGACCCCAGCAGGCGGGAGAGGGGGGAGGCGGCGCCGCCGACCGCGTCGACGCCGAGGTGGAGCGCGGCGCCGTACGCGAGGCCGCCGACGCCTCCCGCCGCAAAGGGGGCCGCGGCGACCGGGCCGACAACAAGAGTAGCAGCCAATGTCCCACCCGCGACGAGCGCGGCGGCGGCGGCGAGGGAGCGGTCCTTGAGCGACGCGTAGTCTTCCAGCCCCGCCGCGCGCAGCGCTGCCGCCTCGGCCCGCGTCAGCACCGCCGCCCCTTCCCCCGCGCCCACGACGACCGCGTCGCGCGGCACGGCAGGGGCGGCGGCCGCGGATGAGGCCGTGGCGGGCGTCCGCAGGACAAAGCGCGCGGGCTCCGCCGGCGCCGCCGCGCGCGCGACGCTCACCTCGTCGCACGCCCACTCGCCGTCATCCGGCGCGAGCACGATGGCGGCCAACGGTCCGACGTCGGGGGCGGCAAAGGAGAACTCGTCGATGGCGCCGGGCGCGAAACGCTCGCGAGGGGGCGGGGGAGCGCGCGCGGCCGCCGCGGCCGCCGCGCCGACCACCGCGTCCCCGCAGCCGCCGCCCGCCACGCACACGGCCGCCGCTTCCGCGGCTTCCGCGCCGGGGTCGGCCAGGCGCGGCACGCGGCGCAGGAGCGCGTCGCCGGCGGGGGTCAGCAGCAGCAGGGTCGCGCCCGCGCCCGCGGGGGGGGACGCGCCGCGCCGGGGGGACGTGCAGAAGCGGACGGTGTAGACCGTCCAGGGGCGGGCGTCGGCCTGCAAGGACAGGGAGCGCATCGGGCGCGCGCGGTCTCGGGCGCCGACGCGGCGAGCGTCGCCCCCCCGCCCGCCCCCACCGCCGCCCGCCCGCCCCCCCAAACCCCACCCTGGATCCCACCTCGTCCCGCTGCGCCCCGGTGGGCAGCATGGACCGCGGCCAGGGCACGCCCCTGGCCGCGTGGTTCGGCCCAGCGTCGGCACGGGGGGGGGAAGGGCGCTGCCGGGGCGCGAGCGTCTCCCTGCGAGGCCGCGTAGAGAGCATGCGTCCGACGGGCAGCGCAGACCGGCCGCCGAGGCGGCCTGCGGGCGCCGGCTGGCCGCGCATGGAGGGCGCGCGCGTCGGGGCGCCCGCCCGAGGCCGCCGGATGCGAGGGCGCACGCCCGCCTGGACCGCGGCGCGAGCGAGCGCTGCGGGCAATTGGGCGCGCGGGCAGGGAGTGGGGGCGGCGGGCGAGAGCGCAGACGCTGCGCGCACACTCCCCGCCGCGGTGCCCGCGGCCCGCGTCTGCCTCGCGCCCGGCGCCCGCCGCGCGCCTCTCCACGTGCCCGAGCCGGCGCCGGCTGCGCGCCTCCCCATCCCCTCCAATGGCCCCTCCCCCTTTTCACGGCGTCTACCTCCTCCAGTCCCTCGCCGCGCCCGCCTCCAAGCGCACCTACATCGGGTAAGGCGGCCAGCGGCGGGGCGCGGGCGGGAGAAGAGAAGGGCGGGCGATGGCGCGCGACCGACCCCCCCTTTTTCTTTCTTCTCTTTTTGCAGCTTCACCGTCAACCCGCCCCGCCGCCTGCGCCAGCATAATGGCGAGATTGCGTCGGGCGCGTGGAAGACGCACCGGTATGAGAGAGAGAGAGAGAGAGAGAGAGAGAGAGAGAGGGTGGAAGGCGGGGTTTTTGCGCGCGGCCTCTCTCCCACCCCTCTCTTCCCCCCTCTCTCTGCAGCCACCGCCCGTGGGCCATGCTGCTCGTCGTGCACGGCTTCCCCACGCGCGCCCAAGCGCTCGCGTTTGAATGGGCGTGGCAGCACCCCACGGCCTCGAAAGCCGTCCGCCCCGCGGTCGCCCACCTCCCGCGCACCGCCCTCGACGGCCCCGCGGGCCGCGTGCGCGTGCTGCTGGAGATGCTGCGTCTCGACCCGTGGCGCTCGTTCCCGCTGTCCGTCTGCGCGACCGGGTCGGCGCACGCGCACCTCGTCCCCCGCGCGCGCGCCGCCGGCGGCCCCGCGCCGCCGCCCCATGTGTCTGTCGACGTGGAGGCGTTGGACGTGCTGATGACGGGGTACCGGACGGCGGGGGCGGACGAGGAGGAAGGCGGGAGCGACGGCAGCGACGCGGAAGGCGTCGCCGCCGACGCCGCAGCCGCCCCCGCCCCGTCCACCACTCCTCCCACCTGCGCCCTGTGCGACCAGCCGATGCCCGACGCCCTGCTCCCGTGCGCAGCGTGCGGCGCGGCGTGCCACGTGTCCTGCCTCGGCGACCACTTCCTCTCCCTCGACGCCTCCGGCGGCGCCCTGCCCACGGCCGGCGCTTGCCCCGCGTGCGGCGCGGCCGACACGTGGGTGGCGGCGTTGGGGCGGCAGGGGCGGGGGGGGCCGAGCGCGTGGGCGGCGCGCGCGGCCAAAGGCAAGGCGCGGGCGCGCAAGCCGCGCAAGGTGCCGACGTTGGCGGCGGCGTCGGCACCGACGTCGCCGGCGGCCGCGGGGGTGCGGAAGAAAAAAGTGGCTGGCGCCGGGGGTGCGCGGAGCGCGCCGGCGTCGCCCGCGGTCGGCCGCCCCGTCCCGCCCGCGCCCGAGGCTGCTGATGACGTCATCATGCTTTCATCGTCGTCGTCGTCCGACGATGAAGAACAAGGCGCCGGCGGCGAGCCCGCGGCGGCCGGCGCGGCGGTCGCCGCCGCGCGCGTGCACGCGTCGCCGCGCCCGCTCGCGGCGCGGCTCGGCCTGGGGGTAGGTGGGAGCCCTGCCTCCCAGCTGCGCTGGGGCGGCAGCCTGGCAAGCCCCGCTGCGGCGGCCTCTCCGCTGCCTGCTTCAGGCCTGCGCGGCGGCGGCGCCAGCAGCGCCCTGCGCGGCCGCCGCCTGGCCGCTGTGCCCGCCCGGCTGCCGCCCCGGTGGCGGCTGGCGGCAGGCGTGGTGCGGGCCCTGCTGTAGTCTTGGGTCACGCAGAGAAGAGCGCGCGCGCCGCCCGCACACACACTCGCTCCCGCCGCCCAGACCGCCGCCGCCGCCGCCACCCGATGCGCGCCGTGCGCCTGTCGACTCCCGCCACCGCTCCCGCCGCTGCGCGCCGCCGGGGCGCGCCGCGGGCGCGTTTTGCTCCGAGCGCATGCATGCTCTGGTCGCTCCGCCGCGCGGACGTTCCACTCCACGAAGCCGCGGTGGTCGACCTCACGCGTGCGTGCGGTGGAGGGCGCACGCATCGGGGGCGGGTTTCGGCTAGCGCGGCGCCAATGCAGCTCCCCATGCCCTCCCTCTTCAGCCGCTCTCGCCCAGAAGAAATTCGCCATCGTGGGCGACGCCACCGCGGGCGCTGACGATGCCGCCCTGCCCGGCGTCGTGTCGGCCGGGGTGGAGCTGGTTTTCGAGGGCGCCGACGGGGCCGACCCTCTCAGAGCCTGCAAGGACGCCGCCATCTACGTGTTCAACATTGGCGGCGGCAACCTCACCGTCGACGGCGCCACCGTGGCCCGCGGCGGGCGCGCCAAGCTGGCGCCGGGGGCCGTGCTCACGTTTGGCGCGGGCGACGCGAGCTACACCGTCCTCCGCAACGAGCACGCCCACGCATGATTGAGGACGCGATGCCGCGACGTCGATGGGTGGATTGCTTGACCGGCGGCGGGCGCGGCGGCGTTGCGTTTGCGGAGGGTCGCGCCCGCCCGCCGCCCGCACACACCCCTTTCCGCCTCCCCGCGCCGCGCGCGGCCGCCCGCGCGCGCGCCCTGTAATAAGAGCCCGCTTCCTGGACTGCCGCCGGCACACCTCTGCCGCTGCGATGGTCGACGCCGAATCGTTCCCGCCCCCGCCCCCTCCCGCGACTCTGCGCGCCGAGCTGGCCGCCGCCGTCGACGTCCTGCTCGCATACCACCTGCCGGCGCCCGCCAAGTGGGCGGCGGAGATGCTGGCGGGTGAGAGATGAGATGAGGATGGGCGCGCTGCCGCGCCGGGCGCCGCCGCCTCCCACCGCCCTCTATTCAATCCCCATCAGGCCTGCCCGAATCGGCGCGCGACGGCGCGGAGAGGGAGCGTGGGACACCGCCCCCTCCCCTCCCTCCCCTTGACGCTGACGCCGTCGCGCTCGCGCTCCCGCTCCTCGCCCTCCGCGAGCACGCGCGCGCTGCCCACGTCCTCCGGGCGGCCACCGCGCCTCGCGCCTGCTTCCTGCGGGGCTGGGCGCGGTACCTGGCCGGCGAGGCAACCCGCGCGGTCGCGCTCGCAGCTGCGCGCGCGAGCGCGGGCCTCGACGGCCCGCCGCCGCACGCGGCCAACCCGGAGCTGGACGGCGTGCTGGCCGAGCTGGATTCGTTGCCGGCCGACGTGGCGGCGGATCCGTTCTGCCTTTATCTGCGCGGCCTGATCTGCGCCGACAGCGGCGACGCGGCCGCGTCGCGCGCCGCCCACCTCACCTCCCTGCGCCGCTTCCCCCTCAACTGGGGGGCGTGGCTGGCGTTGGCGCACCTGGACGCGTCGGCCCGCGGCGGCGGCGCCGGGCCAGGGCCCGGGGGCGCCGCCGCGGCCGCCGTCGCCGCTGCCTCCCCTTCCGGCGGCCTCCCGCCCCACTGGGCCTCGTCCGCCTACCTCGCCCACGTCGCCCTGGACGCTGGCGACGCGCCCGACGCGCTCGGGCGGCTGCTGCGGCTGCACGACCATTTCCCCGGCGGGGAGTGGGTGTCGGGGTCGGCCGCGTCGGCGCAGTACGCCGCGCGCAACTTCGACGCCGCCGGCGCCGCCTACGAGGCCGCCCTCGCCCGCGACCCGCACCGGCTGGAAGGTTTAGACGTCTACTCCAACGTGCTCTACGTGCGGGAGGACGCGGCCGCGCTCTCGTCGCTCGCCGCGCGCGCGGCCGCGACGGACCCGTTTTCGTCCGTGGCCTCGATCGTGTCCGGCAACTACCACTCCCTGCGCGGCGACCACGCGCGCGCAGTGGCGTCCTTTCAACGGGCCCTGGCGCTCGACGGCGGCGCCGCCGGCGCTTGGACCCTCGCCGGGCACGAGTACGTGGAGCTCAAAAACCCCGCCGCCGCCGTCGCCGCCTACCGGCGCGCGACCGAGGCCGCGCCGCGCGATTATCGCGCGTGGTACGGATTGGGCCAGGCGTACGAGCTGCTGCACCTGCCCGCGCACGCGCTCCACTATTTTTCCCGCGCCGCCGCCCTCCGCCCCGGCGACGCGCGCATGTGGGTCGCGGTTGGGCAGTGCGCGGAAGCGGCGGCAGGCGGCTCCGCCGGCGCCGCGGCCCGGGGCGCGGCCAAGCGCGCGTACCGCCGCGCGCTCGCCGCGGGGGACGGCGACGGCGTCGCGCTGCGGCGGCTGGCGCGGCTGCACGCAGCGGATGGAGAGGTGGACGACGCGGCTGCGTGCCACGCGGCCGCGCTGGCCGCGGCCGACAGAGCGGCCGTGGCCGGCGGCGGCGCCGGCGGTGCGCCGGGCCCCGACGCTGTGGACGCCCTCATCTTCCTCGCCGCCTACCACCGGGACCGGGGCGATGACGCGGCGGCCGACGCGGCCGCGGGGCGGTTGCTCGACGCGGGGGGGGGCGCGGGGGGGGGCGCGGGCGGGCTGCTGCGCGAGGTGGGGGCGCTGCGCGCGGCGCGCGGCGGGGGTGGCGGCGGTGGCGGCGACTGGGAGTGAGCAACGCACGCGCGCGCGCAGTCCGCCAGTCCCTCCTCGCGCCGGTCGGTGCTGTCGCTCTCTGTTTCCCGCGCCCGCGGCACTGATACCCCACACAGATCTTTCGGCCCGGCCTCCGCGAGCCCCCCTCCCCCCGTCGCGCCCGCCGCCCCCGCGCACGGCGAAAGAATGCATGTGCCTACGCGTTGGGTGGCCGGGGTGGCGGCCGGCGGCCAGCGGCGCGGGCCCTGCATGCCGCGCGCCTCCCCACGGCGTCCCCGCCCGCGCCCGCCCCCCGCGCCGACTAATGCCACCACCGGAGCAATGCAGCGGATCATATTGGTGCAACTAGGGGGCCGCCGGCGCGCCACCGGCGACCGCGCTACCGCCAATCGCACCCCCTTTCGCCCCCAGCTTCAACTGCCACCCCCCCCCCCCAAATGACTCGGCCGGCGCCCGCCGCCCCCGCCCCCGCCCTGGCCCTGCTCGCCCTGCTGGTCGCGTCGGCCGCGGCCACGTACCTGCCCCTGAAGCCGCCCGCCGGCAGCGTCAACCTGACCACGTCGCTCGCGTCGGCCGCGGCGTCCCCCCCGACCCTCAAGCCGCGCGTGCTGCCGCCCGGGCCGCAGGTGGATGTTCCCTTCAACAATGCCTACTTCGACACATTTTTAAACAGCGCATGCAATCCTACCTCGCTCGGGTACCCCCTCTCGTGCCCGCCCACGCTCCCGTGGTCCGACCCGCGCCTCGCCGCGCCCGCCGGGTGCTCCCCCGACCAAGTGGCCCTCAAATGGTGGGGCACGGCGGCGGGCGGCCCCGCGGTGCTCGTCTCGTGGGCGACGTGCGCGCCGGCGTATTTGACCACGGCCGGCCCCGCGGCCGACACGGCCGCCGGCGGCCCGTCCGTCGTCCGCGTCGGCAAGGCGCCCGGCGTGTACGACAAGGCGTACACGGGCGTGCCTTTTTCCTACACCGTCGACTTTACGCAAGAATTGGATGGCACGCCGACGAACGGCGGCCTGTATGTTTCGCCCGTGCTTCACCACGCTCGCGTGGGCGGCCTCGTCCCGGGGTCGACCTACTTCTACAAGATCGACGGCCCGCCGGGGACGGAGCCGTTTGCGGGGTCGTTCAAGGTGCCGGGCGGCTTCCCGACCCGGTTTGGCGTCGTCGCCGACCCGGGGCAGACGCGCAACACGACAGTCACGTTTGACTTTTTGCAGACAAAAAAGGTGGGGCGAGGGAGGCGGGGGGGGGGCGTGGGGCGGGAGGCTCGCGCGCGCCCCCGCGCGCCGACCCGTCGCCCCCACCCCCACCCACCCGCAGCCCGACCTCCTGCTGATGGCGGGCGACCTGACGTACGCGGACAACAATGATGACTGGCAGATGTACTTCGATTGGGGCCAGGTAGGAGACACGGGGACGGCCCCGGTTGAAAAAAAGAGAGTGCGTGCGACGGAGAGGGCGCCCACCCGCTCCCCTCGCACACCAGGCGGCCACCATTTCAGGCTCGGTCAACACTTTCTCGCCCCGCTGGGACGCCTGGGGCCGCCTCGTGTCCCCGCTGGCGTCCAAGGTGCCGCTGCTGACGACGGTCGGCAACCACGAAATCGAGCAGACGCCGGAAGACGCGTCCTACCCGACGTCGCGCAACGGTTGGGACAACACGAAGTTTAAAACGCGCTACGCCAACTACCTGGCGCGGTATCCGGCGCCTCAAACGGAGGCTCAAGCGTTGCACGGGCCGACGTCGGCGGATTTGGCCGCGACGACGCCGGGCGACGACCCCGCGCGCGGCCTCTATTCCTCGACGGTCGTCCCCGGCACCGCCACCATCATTACCCTGTCCTCTTACACATTCGACCCTGTCGCGTGGACGCCGGCCGACCCGATGTATGCCTGGCTGGAGAAAACGCTGGCCGCCGTCGACCGCGCCAAGACGCCCTGGGTCGTCGTGATGACCCACGTCTCCTGGTACTCGACCGCGCTGCCGCACGCGTACGAGGCCGAATGCTTCCGCGCCACGTTTGAGCCCCTGTTCCGGCGGTACGGCGTCGACATTTTCATCGCGGGGCACGACCACGACTACGAGCGCACCGCGCCCGTGTACGATTACCGCGTCGATCCCGAGTGCGGCACGGTGTACCTCGTCACGGGCTACAACGGTGCGCGCGCTGGGGGCGGGGTGGCGCTTTCCGTGCACGATTTCTTTGGCGCCGCTTTCCGTGAACAGCCTCTTTTTCGCCGCGCGCCGGCGCCCCCCCCCCCCACCCGCCCGCCCCCCCCCCCCCAGGCGATGAAGTCGGATACGGCTGGATGGACAAGTGGGAGACGTACGCGGCCGACCCCTCGCTGCTGGCCTACGCGCAGCCCTTTGGTCCGAACAAGGTGGCCACGTGCGCCGTGCCCACGGTCGCGCCGGCGTCCGGCGGCTACACGTACGACCCGCCGCCGTACGCGCTGCAGTGGCCCGGGTTTTGGGGGGCCGACGGCCGGTGCGTGGCGTCCAAGGTGGCCGCGTCGGGCGGCTGGTGCCCCGACGAGCAGCCGCCCCACTCGGCCTGGCGGGAGAGCGTGTACGGCGCGGGGGTGCTCGACTTTCTGTCGCCCACCGAGGCGGTGTGGTCGTTTTTCGCGCAGGGGACCGCGATGGTCGAGCCCGCGGACGAAGTCGTCGTCAAGCGCAACCCGGGCTGCGCGCTCAAAGCTGCCGCCGCCGACGGCACCCTGGTGGACACCGTCAAGGACGGCGTGACGGACAGGGTGACCGCCGCCATCGTGGCCGCGGGCGGCGCCGACGCCGCGGCGCTCGCAGCGGTCGACGCCAAAGTGGCCGGCTGGGCCGACGCGACCGGCGCGGTCGACCCCGGCGCCGCCGCCGCCGGCATCAAGCGCCAGGTGACGGCCGGCTTGGCGGCCGCGGTGGCGGGCGCCAACTTTACGAAGGCGACGCTGACCAACGCCCTGCGCAACAAGACCGGGTGGTGAGGCACAGGGCGGGGGAGGGCACGACACAACGCGACATGGTTATCATCAGCACGATGGCCAACGCGGCGTGGTGGTGGCAAGAGGGGGTGCCGGGGGGGGGGGGCCTAAGCCCCCCCCCCGTAGAGGTTCGGTTGAGTCCCGGTGGCAGGCTAGGCGGCGACAACGACGGTGGCTCCCTCGTCGATGTTCTGGCCGCTGCCACCTGGGCCGGCGCGGCGACCGCACGCGCCGCGCGCCCCGGAGAGGGGGAATGAGCAACAACACACTGCGGCGCCACACTGCAAGAACCACAACCGCGCGCAGCCCCCCTCTCTCGCTCACCGCCCGCCGACCGCGCGCTTGCCGAGCGGCCCCCGCCCGTCGACGCCGCCGCCGTGGCCGGGCGCCGGGTTGTGGGCGGCCGCGTCCGCGGCGCGTGCCTCGGCCGAGTGGAGGCGGACGACGTCGAACGCGGTTTCGGGGCCGGGCGCGGCGGCGGTGCCGCGTTTTGGCGGGACCGACGCGGGCACCGCAAACCCGGCCGAAGTCCCCGCGCTCTCGGTCGCGTTGGCCTTCTCGCCCGCGTCGACCGCCGCCGCCGCGCCGCCGGGGCCGGAGCCGGCGCCGGGCCCAAACCAGCGCTGCGCGGGCGCCTTGCCCACGCCGCGCGGCGGCTCTTCTCCCACCCCGTTCCCGACCCGCCGCTCCTTGCGGTACTCGTCCTCCGGGTCGGGCAACGAGCGCATGGACGGCGGGTCGACGTGGTCGCCGGTTTTGGGGGCGGACGGCGGCGCCGACGTCGACGCGCCGCCGACCGCGGCGCGGCCCGGGACGCGGGCCGCGATGCGGGCGGTAGCTTGCAGGGCGCGGGCGCGCATCGGGAGGGCGGTCGAGCGCGGGTTTGGCGCTTGGAGAGAGGCAGATGGGCCGGCTCACTCTCGCCGATGCGTGCCGCCCCGCCGCGGCGGCTTTTGCCGCGCCGCCCGCTCCCCCTCCCACCCCGCGCATCCGCCGCCATCGTCCGCCCCGCGCGGCGCGATGACGCCCCGACCCTGGTCGCGTTCAACGCCGCGCTCGCACGCGAGACGGAAGAGCTCGACCTGCACCTGCCGACGCTCGCGGCCGGCGTCGATGCCGTGCTCGCCGACGCGACCAAAGGCGCCTACTACATCGCCGAGTTGCCGGGGGTGCGGGACGGGCCGGCGGCGGCGTGCCTCGTCACGTACGAGTGGTCCGACTGGCGCGCCGCGCGCGTTCACTGGCTCCAGTCGGTCTACACCGCGCCCGACGCGCGCGGCCAAGGCGCGTTCACCGCGCTGTACGACCACGTGCGGGCGGCGGCGGCGGCGGACGGCGGGGCGGGCGTGCGGCTGTACGTCGACGACGGCAACGCCGCCGCCGCGGCGGTCTACCGCGCGCGCGGCATGACGAGTCACTACCGCGTCATGGAGGACCTGTTTTGAGGGTTTGGGCCGGTGGCGTGTCGCGGCGCCGCGGCGCGCCTCGCCCACTCTCCCGACGCATGACAGCGAGCTCTGCGCCGCGCGCGCCGCGCGCGCGCGCGCGCGCGCGCGCCCGTCTCACACTCGCTCGCCCGCCCCCGCAAACAGCGCCGCCATCCCCCCTCCCTCACCCACCGTCGCCCGCCGCGTGGACGCGATGCGACCGTCCATGAGCGCGCGAAACCCGGCGACCGTGGCGTCGGCGTCCAGGACGGACGTCGGGGTCGACGGTGTCTCGCCGCCGCCGTCTCCATCTGCCTCCTTCACCCCGCCACCATACGCCGCCGTCCCGCCCGTCGTCCCGCGCGACGGCGCGTCCACCGTCGGCGCCAAATACGCCGCAGCGCGCGCCCGGTGCGTCGCGCGCCACGCGACGAGCGCCGACACGGCCCCGTTCCAGTGCCGCCGCGCTTGCGCCGCCCTCTCCCCTCCACGCGCCAACCAGCGCCGCGCCGGCCGCGAGTGCGCCTCCAGGTAGGCCACAAACAGGCGCTCCTCGGGCAGCAGGCACCCCCGGTTGGCCGCCACGACGCCGCCCAGGGCGTCGGCGGCGGCGTCGACGCCCAGAGCCGCGTCGGACGCGTGGACAAAGGGGAACTGGGCGCCGCCCACGCCGTGCTCGCCGGGGGTCAGCGCGCAATAAAAGGGTTGCAGGTGCACGGCCCACGCTGTCGTGCTCAAATTGGATTGTTTGAACACGGCGTGGAAGACAGAGAGATTGGCCCGCGTGCCGGCGGCGACGCTGGCGGCCGCGGCGGTCGCGCGGTCGGCGTCGTCGTCGGCGACCGCCTCGAACAAGTCCAGCAGCGCCAGGTGCGTCGTCGTCGCCGCCGCCTCTGTGAGGACGACCGACTGGAGGACGGCGGTCTCGGCGGCCGCGAGCGCGCCGGCGGCAAAGCGAAAGCGCGGCGCCACGGTCTGGGTTGTCAGCTCCGCAGGGTCGTACTCACGCCCACCCTCCCGCCCTTTCAAGGTCCAATTGCGCAGAAACAGCAGCGTGGCCGACCCCGTCCGCTGCATGCCGACCAGCGCGCAGAGCGGGTCGAGCGCGCGCGCGAGCGCGCGCGGCGGCGCCCAACTTTCCTCGGCCAGCACCCAGGGCGGCGGCGCGGTCGCGCCCCACCGGTGGGCGTGCGCCAGGAAGACGAGGGGGACGAGGGCGAGGCGGGCGGCGTCGCCGTCGAGGGAGGCGAGCGCGGCGGCGGTCGACGCGGCGGACGTCGCGCCCTCCAGCTCGGCCTCGAGCCAGGCGCGAAAGGCGGCCGCGTCGTTCTTGGCGTACTCGTCCGCGACGGCGTCGGCGATCTGGGCGGGGTGGGGAGTGGTGGGAGGCGGCGGGCGCCGCGCCGCCCCCCTCTTGCCCGCCCTTTCCGTCCCTCGGCACCTCTCCCCCACCTTGACAAACGCGTCCAGCACGTTGCCGAATTCAAACGAGGGCGTGACCGCCGGCAAAAATCCGTGCTTCGAGGGCGCGACACGGGCCAGCAGCGCGCGGCGCGCGAGAGAGGGGCGCGAGGCAGCGCGCCAGCGCAGAGCGGCCGCGAGCAGGCGGTGCAGCAGGACGGCGCATAGCGCGGCCGCCGCGGCGGCCAGCGTGGGCGCGGACAGCGGCCCCATGGGGGCCGCTGTTTTCTCGGGCGCGCGCGGACGGGCGCGGGGCGTGACCCGTCGGTATCGGGGGAGGTAGGCCTCTGTGACGAGGGCGGGAAGCGGCGGCGGGGCCGGGCGGGCGGGCGGGAAGAGTGCGCCCCGACCGTCGACGCTGCGCGCGCGCGACGCCGGCCACCTCGACCGCCACTCCACCGCAACGTGCGCGTGCGTCACACACGGGCGCCCCGACCACAACACACAGGCACTTCCTGTCACTTGCGGCCGGCGGCCAGTCCCGCGAGCGCGACGGCGGCCGCCGAAGCGTGCAGCGCCACCATCACCGGCCACGGCGCGCCCGCCACGAACACGCCGCCCTGAAACGCGGTGACCGCGACGACGACGCGATTCAACGAGGCCACCAGCAGGGCCCAGTTGAGCGCGCGCAGCGGCGGCCAGGCGAGCGTCCCGGCGTCGGCCCCGTCCTTGAGCGCCCACGCGGCGAACGCGCCGGGAAAGAGGAGGCCGCTGCCAAACGCGACCCGCATGGCGGCGCCGGCGGCGCCGAGGGGGGCGGCGAGGACCGCGTCGCCAAAGGTCGGGGGGGCGCCGGTCAAAACGACGCCGCCGACCGCGAACAGGATGGCGAGCAGGCCGTACGCGGTCGCCAGCGCCGTCTTGCCGGGGAGCAGGGGCGACATGCCGGCCGTGGGGCCGGGGGCGGCGGCCTTGGCGGACGCCGCGGCGGCGGTGCGCCACGCGAAGAAGAGGGCCGCCACGAGGGCCAGCCCCAGGTCGGCCGCCCAAAAGGTGGGGTTGAAGAGCGGCTTGTGCATGGCCAGGTGGAGGACGCGGAAGGCAGCGGCGGCGAGGAGGCCGAGCGTGAGCGCCTCGGCGGGCGGCGATGCGGCGAGGCCGGCCTGGGTGAAGAGTTGGAGCGCGCCGATGCAGCCGGCGACCATGACCAGGTTCGACCCGAGCGCGCGCGTGAGCGGGAGCGCCCAGTTGGCGGCGACCGGGGCGTACGCGGCCGCGAGCACGCGCGCGGGGTCGACCACCGCCACCGCGCCCACCGCGCCGTATATCCACTTGATGCTCGACGCCGCCACGGCGGCGTAGTGACCCGGGGGGAAGGAGTTGTTGACGGATTGGGGCCAGGCCGGCGCGGGCGCGGGCGCCGCGGCGACGAGGACGAGGCGGCGGCGGGGGCGGGGGGCCGCGGCGCCGCGCATGGAGGCGACTGTCGATAGTGTGAGCGTAAAGGGGGTGGTGGGAGGGGGCGGCGGGCGCCCCCGCCTACGTGGCCGCCGCGGCGGCGCGCCCGGCAGCATCCGTGTCGCCCGCGCACCCGGGCCGCGCGACGCGCGCGCCGCCGCCGCGGGGCGGTGCATCGTCTGAAGCGCCTGCATGTGGTAAACGGTGGTGGCGAAAGGGGGCGGGGTTGTGGTGTGGCGAGAGAGCGCGACGTCGCGCCGAGCGACGCGCCCCACACCGGGCGCCGCCCGCGCGCCACCATGCTGCCCGCGCTGCTGCGCCGGGCGGGTGGCCACGTGCTGCTGCGCGAGGCGGTGAGTCAGGCGGCGATCGAGCCCGGGCGGCGGGCGGGCGGCTGCCCGCATCGCCACCCCCACCACACCCCCTGCTCCCACCAGGCGCACGCTCGCGCGGCCACGCACGCGGCTGCCGCCGCGGTCGCCACCCTGGAGGACGAGGCGCTGCCCGCGCCGCACTTTATCGTGGGCGAGTCGCGCCCGCCGCCCCCGCTGCTGGCCCTGGAGGCGGCCATTGCGGCGGTCAAGGTAGGGTGGTGGTGGTGGGAAGGGGAGAGGGAGGGTGGCGGCTGGAGGTGCGCTCTCGCGCTCGCGCTCACGCCGTCCCCTCTCTCCCCTCTCTCCACCTCCACAGTCCTCGGCCAAGGACTCCAAATTCGACCAGACCATTGAAGCCGCCTTCCGCCTGGGCACCGACCCCCGCCGCGGCGACCACGCGGTGCGCGGCGCGGTGACACTCCCCCACGGAACGGGCGCCGCGGCCCGGGTCGCGGTGTTTGCGGACGGGGCGGACGCCGACGTCGCGCGGGCGGCAGGTGAGGAAGGGAGGGAGAGAGAGAGAGGGGTGGGGAGAGTGAGGGCGTGCGCGCGGCTCCCAAACCCTGTCCGCCCTCCTCCCTCCACCCAGGTGCCGACGTCGTGGGTGCCGACGACCTCATCGCGTCCATCGCGGCCGGCGGCGGCGCCTCGATCTCCTTCGACCGCGCGCTCGCCACCCCTTCTCTGATGCCCCGCGTCGCCAAGGCCGCCCGCGTGCTCGGCCCGCGCGGGCTCATGCCCAACCCCAAGATGGGCACGGTCGTCGACGGCGGGTCGCTGGCCGCCGCGGTGGCGGCGGCGCGCAGCGGCCGCGTCGCGTTCCGCGCCGACCGCGGCGGCGTCGTCGCCGCGCCCATCGGCAAAGCGTCCTTCTCCGATGCCGCGCTCGCGTCCAACTATGGCGCGCTGGTGGCCGCGTTGCTGGGCGCGCGGCCAAAAGCGCTCAAGGGCGGCGGCTGGGCCGGCTACGTCCTCTCCTCCTCCCTTGCCGCCACCCAGGCGCGTGGCTCCGCCCGGGTCGCGCCGGCGGCGCTGGCGGCGGCGGCGGGGTCGGCGGCGGCGGCGAGGAGGAGTGCAGGGAGCGGGGGCGGCGGGGTGTGAAGGCCGGGGTCGGCGGGCTCGCCACACTCGCTCGCGCTCCGCGCTCTGGGGCCCGCGCCAGGTCGCCCGCGCGGCGCCCGCGCCGCATTGCCCCCGCGCCACCGCCCGCATTCCCCATCCCCATGGCCGCCCCCGACCCTCTTCCTCCTCTCTCCCCGGGCGCCCGCTACGAGGCCGAGCGCGCGCTGCGCATCGCGGGTAACCAGCGGCGCCTGGTGACGGTGGTGGGGCCGGCGCGGAAGGCGGTGGTGGCGCGCGCGGTCGGGCCGTCCCGCGCGCGCGCGCCAAAGAAGAGAGCCCGCCCGCCCGCCAGCCCGCGCGCCACCCCGCCGCGCGCCTCGCGCCGGCTGGCGGTCGCGTCGGGCCGGGAGCCGCGCCCGCGGTCGCCGACCCCCCCTCCCCGCGCGTTTGCGCCGCGCGTGCGCCCCCCTCCCCGCGCCTCTGCCGACCCCGCCGCCGCCGCGGCGGCCGCCGCCGCGCGTGCGGAAGACTTGCGCGACCTGAACGAGCACCGGGTGGCGACGATGGACGAAAAAAAGATGGCGCTCCGCGTGTCTCGCATCACGCGCGCGGACAAGCTGTCGGACCTGATCTCTTTGCTCGCCGAACGGGGGCACCCGCTGGAGGAGGCGGCGCGGGCGCGGTGGAAGGAGCTGTTCAAAGAGGAGCACGTCGACGGCGAGGGCGGCGAGTGAGGGCGCCGAGGCGCGCGCCCGCCCGGTCCTGGTTTTGTGATGCGCCCGCACCGCCGCACTCGGCACCGCCCTGCATTGACCACGTTTTCATGCCCCCCTCTCTCCCCCCACCACCGCGGCGAGCGCGTCCTCGAGCGCGGCGGCCTCGACGGAGAAGCGGGCGACGCCGCCCGCGTTCCGCACTTTCTCCAGCGCTTCGTACAGAGCCGCAACGCCGGCGCCGTCGGTGGCGGGCACGCGCCAGCGGGCCTCGCCGGGCGCGGCGGGGAGTGGGGTGGCGGCGGGGCCGAGCGCGGTTGAGAGGGCGGCGGCGGCGGGGTCCGTCGGCACGGGCGCCACCGTGACTGCGTACGTCCCGCCTCCGGCCGCATCGCGCAGCGCCTGAGGCGCGCCTGCCGCCGCAACGGACCCGCGGGCCAGGAGGACGACGCGCGTCGCGGCGGCTTCCACGTCGGCGAAACGGTGGGTGGAAACAAGGACACCCCCCCCCCGCGCGCGCGCGCGCGCCGCGACGGCCGCCCAGACAGCCACGCGAGACGCGGCGTCCAGGCCGGCGGTCGGCTCGTCCAGGACGACGAGCGCAGGGGAGCCGGCGAGCGCGGCCGCGACGGCGGCGCGGCGCGCCTGGCCGCCAGAGAGCGCCTTGATCGGGCGGTCGGCGGTCGGCCCCGCGAGGCCGACGGCGGCGAGCAGGGAGGAGGCCTCCGTGGCCGCGTCCGAGCGGCTCGCCCCTCGCAGGCGCGACGCGAGTGTCACTGCCTCGCGCGGCGACAGCGCGTCGGACGGCCCGCCGCTCTGGGGACAGTAAGAGACCAGCCCCCGCGCGCGCCCCGCGGGCACGCCCCCGACCAGCACCCGCCCGCGGTCGAGTGCCAGTTCTCCTGCCACAGCCCGGAACAGGGTCGTCTTCCCCGCGCCGTTGGCGCCGACGACCGCGACGCACTCGCCGGGGCCGACGCGCAGCCAGGCGCCGGCCAGGGCGTGGACCGGGGTCGCGCCAGGGCCGGGGAAGGCGACCGCGGCGTCGGCCACGAGCAGGGGCCACGGCGCCGAGGCCGCGAGGGCGGTCTCGACCGCGACGCGCTCGCGCGCGGGGGCGACGGGCGCGGGGGAGGACGCGGCGAGCAGCGGCTCGCGCGCGGGGTCGGCGGCCGCCTCTTGCCGCCTCCACGGCCACGCCGGCAGTTTGAACGCGCCGGGCGGGGAGGCGGCCACCGCCCACACCGCCAGCCAGGCGGCGGCGGCTTGGCAGACCAGGGCGGCGAGCGGCGCGCCCGCGGCCGCCCACGAGAGCGGCGCCCGCGGCCCGCCCTCGTCGCCGGTCGGCAGCGCGGCGGCCAGCACGCCCCGCATCAGGTTGAAGCCGGGCAGCAGGGCGGCGGCCGCGGCGCCCGCCGCGCGGCGGGCGGCCGCGAGCGCGCGCGCGCGCGCCGGCCAGAGCAGCGGCGCGACGGCGAGCCCCTCGCACACGGCGAGCGCCAGCGCGCCCGTCCACCCGGCCGACGCTGGCCACGTGCCCGCGGTGTCGCGGTCGGTGAAGGCGGCGGCGAGGGCGCCCTGGCCGAGCGTCGCGGCGGCGGTGGCGCCGCCGAGCGCGGCCATGGCGAGGAGAGGGGCGGGCGCGGCCAGGTCGGGCGGTCCAAGCGCGGCGGTGGCTGCGAGGCCAGCGCCCAGCCAGAGCGCGGAGCGGGCGCCTTCAGCAAGCGCGCGCGCCGCGACGCGCGCCGCGGGCGCCGCGCCGGCCAGCCGCTCCTGCAGGTCGGCGCCCCCGGTCCTATCTCCCGCCGCCCGCCTCGCAGCCGCAGCACCGGCCGCCCCTGCGGCGGACGCGAGCTGCAGCGCAAAGATCCAGGCGCCGAGCGCGTCGGCCGCGCGCGCGGCGACCGCGGTCGGGCCAGGGGGGAGCGGGGCCAGGAAAGGAGGGGGCGGGGTCGTCGCGTTGAGCGCCCGCGTCGCAGCCCCCACGCCGGCCACCACGGCGGCCAGCAGGGCGTGGGGCGCGGTCTGGTTGGTGAGGAGGGTGGTGGAGGCGGCGCCCAAAAACGCGGCCGCCGCCAGCGGCGGCCCGCCGCCGCGCCGCAGCAGCGCTGCGTCCAGCGTGTCCGGCCCCGCCCGCCCGGGGCCGGAGCCGGCGCCGTCGGGCCAGAGGGTGGTCGCGCCGGGAGCGACTTCGGCGGCCGGCCCGCCAAACGCGGCCGCAAACGCGGCCACGCCGCCCACTCCCGGCGCCGCGCCCACCAGCGCACCGCGCAGCGGCCCCATGGCCACCCGAGCCAGGCTCGGCCCGCCCGCCGCGGCGAGTGTGGCGCCGAGCGCGAGCGTCACGGCGGCCAGAGCGGCGTCGACGCCTTCCCGGCGCCAGGAGCGGGAGGCCGCCGCGGAGTGGCGGGCGAGCAGGGCCGAAAGTCGGGACAGGGCCAGACGTGGGCCCGTTAAGGGGGTCGGCGGTGGCGGGAGCAGGGCAAGGGCGGGCGTGGGCTCGCCGCCCGCCTCGCTCAACTGCAGCACCGCGTCGTCCAACGACATCGCAGAGAGGCCCACGCCCGTCACGCCGGGCCTGGCGGCGATTGCGTGCACGACCGCGGCGACCGGGGCGCCCGCCGGCAGCCGCCACGCGCCGCGGCGCGCGGGGGCAGCGCCGGGCGCGAGGCGAGCCAGCTCCTCTCCCACCGCGTCGAGGCGTGCATCAGTGTCGCCGTCGACGGAGACAGAGAGCACGACTCCGCCGCCCGCCGCGGCTCGCACGCCCGCGGGCGTGCCCGCCGCGACGACCGCGCCGCGCGCGACGACGACGACGGTCGTGGCCAGGGCGTCGACCTCTTCCAAATTGTGCGTCGTCACTAGAACGCCCGAGTCGTCGCCCACGGGTGCGCCTGACGCGCGCGGGTCGAGCAGCGCGGCCCACGCGGCCGCGCGCGCGTCCGCGTCGAGCCCGGCCGTCGGCTCGTCCAGCAGCAGCACGGCCGCGCCGCCCACGGTGGCGCACGCGAGGACGAGGCGGCGGCGCTGGCCGCCGGAGAGCTCGGACGCGCGCGCGTCGAGTTTTTGGGCGAGGCCGAACGAGGTGGCCGACGCGGCGGCGGCCGCGCCAGGGTGTGGAGCCCTCCTCGCGGCCGCAAACAGCCTCAAATGCTCGCGCACGGTCAGCACTTCCCACGCCGCGGCGTCGGCCTGTGGGCACACGCCCGCGACGCCGCGCGCGCCCACCCTTTTCCCCGCCACCGCCGCCGCGCCGGCCGAGGGCGTCACGCGACCCGTGAGCACGGACATAGCCGTCGTCTTTCCCGCGCCGTTGGGGCCGAGCAGGGCGGTGACCGAGCGCGTGGGGGCGACGAAAGACGCGCCGTCCAGGGCGCGCGCCGCGCCGTACGCCACGACGAGGCCGTCGGCGACAGCGGCCGGAGGGGTCGTTTCGGCGTCGGCGGCGCCGCCTCCTCCTTCGGCCAGCGGCGCGCGCGTCGGCGCGAGCGCCCACTCGACCGCGGCGGCGACCGCGGCGGCCGCGGGCGCGAGCGCGGCGAGCGCGAGCGCGACCGCCCACACGGGCGGCGCGCCCGGCGCGGCGGCGACCGGCTCGCTGAGCAGCGGGCGGCCCGCCCGCGCGGCGACGACCGCGGCCGAGCCGGCGGACCCGGCGACGACGGCGGCAGAGGGAGGGAGGAGGAGGGAGAGCGCCCAGACGGCGGTCGGCGCGCCGGACGAACACGCGGCGTAGCCGGGGAGCGCCGCGACGATGAAGCCGAGCGGGTAATAGTCTGCGCCCGCGGTGCCTGCGGCAGCCGCGACGGCGTAGGCGGACGCGACGACGGCCGCGGTGGCGAGAAAGGCGAGGAGGGCCAACAGAGCGGCGGCGGGCGCCGCCGCGCCGCCCGCCACCGCCCCCGCGCCGAGCGCGGCAGCGCCCAGCGCGGCCTCTCCGCCGTGCACAGCGGCCCAGGAGCCCCAGTAGAGCCAGGGGGGGAGGCCGGCGGCGGCGAGGGCGGCGCGGGCGCCGGAGGACGCTTCGCCGGCGAGCGAGGCGGCCGCGCGGCGCGCCAACGGCAGGCCGCCGTACGCCACCAGGAGCCGCATCGCGCCCGCGATGCCGGCCGCGGCGGCGTCCGTGGTGGGCGGGGGCCAAGGGAAAGGTTTGAAGCGGAAGGAGGGGGCGACCGGGGCGCCGGCGGCGGCCGCGGCGGCGGCCGCCGCGAGGTTCGCGCTCAACCACAGCCGCCGCTGCGGCGCCGGCGCCCCGCCCGGCGCCGGCGTGGCGGCGGCGGCGTCCGGGAGCAGCGTGGCGTTGACGCCCAGCTCAAACGTGCCCCCCTGGAAGACGAGGACGGCGTCGAGCGCGTCGGGCGGCGACGCCGCGGCCGCGCGCGCGGCGGCCGCCGACGCAAACGACCGCAGCCGCGGCGCCGCCCCTTCCCCCTCGCCCTCGACCAACCAGCGCCAGCAAGCCGGATTCTCGACGCACGACGCCCCGCCGGGCGCGCACGAGGGCGGCAGGCGCGCGGCGTCGTCGGGGCGCCAGAGCGCCGCAAACGCCGGCCTCTCCCGCGGCCCCGGCCCGCACGCCAGGGCAGCCGCCAGCCTGTTGATGGCGGGGTGGCCGCGGGGGGCGACCGCGAGGCGGGCGCGGAAGGCGTTGCGGCGGGCGGGGCCTGGAGAAGGGAGGAGGAGGGTTGAGGCCCGGCGTTGCCGCTCCACCATCACTCCCCAACCCATCATGAGTGCACTCACCGTCATAGGCGTCCGCCCAGCCCGCGTCGCCCAGGTCGCGGGCGACCGCCAGGACGACCGGCGACCGCGGCGGCGGCGGCACCGCGGCGAGCGAGGCAACCAGCAGCCACGCCAGCAGGCCCGGGGTGACCGCCCTCATGATCGCGGCCCCACCAGAACCCACGCCGCGCAGCGCGCCGCGCGCGGGGGGGCGGTGGGAGAGGGCGAAGCATTTTCCGACCGCGGCGAACGCGAGCGCGGCGTCGGCCATTGAAGAAGGGGCGTCTAACGCGCAGTGTGTGCAGTGGGGCTCGGCATCGGCGAGGTGGCGGGGGTCGGCCAGCGCCTGCGGCCAGCGGGGAGAGAGTGCCGATGCGAGAGCACGTCGACCCCCCTCCCAGTCTGCGCCGCGGGCCGCGCCCACCATGCTGCCCGCCCGCGCGCTCACCCGCACGCTCCATGGCGGCCGCGGCGCGGCGTCCGCGGCCTCTTCCGAGTTTCGGGAGATGGTGCGCGACTTTGCGGCGCGCGAGGTCGCGCCGCACGCGGAAGCGGTGGACAAGACAAACGCGTTTCCGACGGGGGTCGACCTGTGGAAAAAGATGGGCGACTTTGGGCTCCACGGTGAGGGATGCAGCAATGGGGCGCGACAAGGCGCGCCGCGCGGGGCGCTTACTCGCCCGGCTCGATGCCGCCCGCGTGTCGGGCGATGACGGGCGCCCCAGAGCGAGGGCGAGGGCCGGAAAACGCGTGCCAACCACCCCCTCCCTCTCTCGAAGGCGTCACCGTGCCCGCCGACGACGGCGGCCTCGGCCTCGGCTACTCGGAGCACGCGGTCGCCATGGAGGAGATCAGCCGGGCGTCGGGGGCTGTCGGGCTGAGGTAGGGGACGCGAGGAGGAGGAGGGAGGCCGCGGCGCGCGGCGGCCTCCCGCCGGCGCCGCCGCCCGGGCCGCCCGTGGCGCGGTCGCCGCCGCCGGCGCGCGGGCGCGCGGCGATGACGCCGCGGTGGCGGCCGCGCGGGGCGCCCGTCGTCACCCTTTGCCGACCCACCTCTTTTCCCCCAAAACAGCTACGGCGCGCACTCGAATTTGGCGATTTCCCAAATCGTCAGGAACGGCACGCAACCCCAAAAGGACAGGTTCCTGCCGCCGCTGCTCGCAGGGGACGCCGTCGGCGCTCTGGCGATGTCCGAGCCAAACTCCGGGTCTGACGTCGTGTCGATGCGCGCCAAAGCGACCCGCGTCGACGGCGGGTGGAAGCTGGAAGGCACCAAATTCTGGTGCACCAACGGGACGATTGCTTCCACGCTCATCGTGTACGCCAAGACCGACCCCGCGGCCGGCAAAGCGGGCATCACCGCCTTTCTCCTCGAGAAAGGGACGCCCGGCTTCTCCACCGCCCAGAAAATGGACAAGTTGGGCATGCGGGGGTCGGACACGTGCGAGCTGGTGCTCGACGGGTGAGAGACAGAGGGCGGAGAGCGCGAGGGCGTGGTGAGTTTTGATTTTTTGATTTTTTGCTTTGTTCGTCGCCGCGACCGACCCCGCCCCCCGCCCTCTGTTCAGATGCGTCGTGCCCGACGAAAACGTGCTGGGCGAGGTGGGGGTGGAGAGTGGACAAGGGGTTGGCGTCTCTTGCGCGTGCCGCCTCCCTTCTCAACGCCCGCCCCACCCCTCCCTCCACTCCCAGGTCAACAAAGGCGTCTATGTCATGTTTTCCGGCCTGGACTACGAACGCCTCGTCCTCGCGGGCGGCCCCGTGGGCCTCGCCGCGGCCGCGCTCGACGTCGCGGCGCCGTACGCGGCCACCCGCCAACAGTTTGGCCGCCCCATCGGCCACTTTCAACTCGTGCAAGCGAGGCTGGCCGACATGTACACGCGCACCGCGGCCGCGCGCGCGCTGGTGGGCTCCGCGGCGGCGGCGGCCGACGGGGGGGGGTGGGCCAGCCCGCGGGGGCGGGCCAAGCAGTGCGCGGCGGCGATTTTGTTTGCGGCGGAAGCGGGGACGCAAACGGCGTTGGTAGGAGGGAGGAGTGGAGGGGACGGGCAGCGGCCGCGCGCGCGACGACCACCACCTCAACCCCCTCCCTCCCTCCACCCCTTAAGGACGCCATCCAGATTCTGGGCGGCAACGGGTACATCAACGAGTACCCGACGGGGCGGTTGCTGCGCGACGCCAAGCTGTACGAGATCGGGGCGGGGACGTCGGAAGTGAGGAGGCTGGTGATTGGGCGCGAGATTGTGGCGGAAGCCGCGGCGGCGGCGGGGGTGTGAGGGGCGAGGGTGTGGCGGCGGCAGGGTGTGTGGAGGTCGAGGCCCGTGCTTCTCGCCGGCCGGCGAGAACCCGGGGGTCGCACGGGGCGGGCCCCTTCGCCTCCCCTGCAAAATGCTACCCCAGCCCACTCCCTCCCGTCTCCAGCCGGTGGCGCGTTGCGCGGGTGCCGCCGGGCGCGCGTTTTGGGTCGGTGGCGGCGGGCGGGTCGCGGCGGCGGGAGCGCTCGACGACAGGCTGCGCACGCGCCGCGCCACTCTCCCCACCACTCTCCCTCCGCGCCCCGCCGCGCCCCCCCGGCCACAGGTGCGCGCGTGTCCGCTCCGGTGGCGGCCGCGGCGGCCGGCGCCGCCGGCGGCGGCGGCGGGCTACGGCTGCCAGCCGAGCGAATCGAGGGCGGGACCGCCGTCCGCGCGGTCCCCCGCCCGCTCCCGCGCCTGCCGCCCCGCGCGCGGCGGCCAGGTCGGTCGCAGTCGCCGACGCGGGACCCTGTTCCCCCCCGCCTCCCCCCAGGTCGCGCGCGGACGCGCGCGTCGCCTCGCCGCGCCGCCCCGCGCGCTCTCCCGGCGCCTCTCGGCGACCCTTAGGATGGGCTCGACCTGCGACCTGAGGCGACTTGAAACGTTGGCGGTGCAGGCTCCTCCGGTTCGCACACTTGCGGTACGTGTGGTGGCCTCTCGAGCGCACCGCCCCGCGCGCGGGCGGGGCCGGGCGCCCCGCGCCCGCGCCCCGCGGCCTGCGGCGCGCGCATTCAGGGCCGCGGGGAGGGCGGCGGCGGCGCGCGGCGGGCGGGCGGCCGCGATTGAGGCCGCCCCGCCAACAAATCTCGCCCGCCGTCCCCTCTTTCCCCCAGCCTCGCCCCTCGGACGAGCCCGGCACCCCGTCCAAACTCGACCCTGAAGCCTCCGACTCGTCCCCGCGCCGTGCAGGCGCGCGCACGGCCACCCGGGGCGCGACCGCGCTGCGCGTCCTCGCCCTCCTCCTCGCCGCCGCCCTCCTCTCCGGCCTCGCCGCGCACTCGTTTGGGGCTGGCGCTGGCGGCGAATCATTGGGCCGCAAAGGCGGGCCAGGGCCCGTGGCGCCGGCCGCCGCGCGGCAGACGGCCGGCGCGTCGTCGTCCGGCCGCGGCCCGCCCGCCGCCCTCCCCCCTCACCTCACCGGCCTCGCCGCCCTCTGCGCCCCCACCGCCGGCGCCGCCGACCTGGCCACCTCCCAGTCGCGCCGCGGCGCGGGCCCGCCCGCGCCGCCCGGGTCGGCCGCGCGCGCGCTGGCGGTCGTCGCCGACTCGCCCCTGGCGCCGTGTCTGGCGCCCGAACCCGGCGCGGCCGGCGTCGGCGCTGCCCTCGGCCAGCCCACCGTCGCCCTCCTCTTCCTCACCGCCTCTGACGTCCCGCACGCCGGCACGTGGGCCGCCTGGCTGCGCGCCGCGTCCGGCCTCGTGCGCGCCGACTGCCTGGCGCGCGACGTGTGCGGGGCTGCCGCGCCGGCCGGCGGCGGGGCGGCGGGCGCCGGCCCCGCCGCTGGCTCGCCCCCCGGCCGCCGCCTCGCCGCGCCCGCCGACGCTTCGCCGTCGCTGGAAGCCGCGCGCGAGGCCGCGCTGGCCGGCCTCGCCGCCGGCGCCGGCGCGCCGCCCGCGCCCGGCGCGCCCGCCCTCGCGTCGCAGTCGCTCTTCACCGTCTACGTCCACACCCCCCCCAACATCACCCTCAAACCGTCCTCCCCGTTCGCCGGTCGCGAGGTGGCCGGCCGGGTGCGCGCGTCGTGGGGCGATCACTCGATTGTGGAAGCGACCCGCATCCTGCTCCGCGCCGCGCTCGCCGACCCGCGCAACCAGAGGTTTGTGCTCCTGTCCGAGGCCGACGCGCCCCTCTACTCGGCCGCCGCGACGTACGCGCAGCTGATGGGGGAGGTGACGAGCCGCGTCGACGCGTGCGTCGACCCGTTGAAGGACCGCTCCCTCGCCCGCTTCACGCCCCGCATGGAGACGCCCCATTTCAAGGAAAAGGATTGGCGCAAATCGTCGCAATGGTTTACGCTCAACCGGCGCGCGGCGGAAGCGATTGGGGCCGACGAAGAAATCGCGGCCTCGTTTCGCCAAAATTGCGTCAACGGCTGGGACGAAGACCGCCAGGACAACCGGTGGTGCCACTCGGATGAGCACTACATTCCGACGGCGCTGGCGGCGCTGGGGCTGTCCAACGAGACGGACTGCGTCGGTGGCGCGATGGCCGTCGACTGGTCGGCCGGCGGCGCCCACCCCGCCACCTACTGGCACCACGACATCTCGGGCGACCTCATCGAGCGCCAGCGCGCGTCGGACGACTCGTGCGAGCCGCAGGCGGCGTTCGACGCGGCCGCGCCGCTGTTTGTCCGCCTCGACCAGTTGCCGGCCGCCGCCCCTCCTCCGTGCGCCTGGTCCCGCCTTCCGCTCACGCCGCCCGCGCCGGGCGTGCCGACGCGGGTGCCGGTGCTCCCGCCGCGGTGCACCCTGTTTTCGCGCAAGTTTGTGCGGGAAGTCGCGGAACGGTTGCTCGGCCTTGCCGAAGGCGACGACGGCCTGCGCTTGCTCGACGGCGCTCAGCCGCGCTGCCCGGCGCGGCCGGCGGCGGCCGCGGCCGCGGTCGACGCGGGTGGCGACGCGCCCTGACCCCGGCGGTCGCTGTTGTCGTGTTTTCTCGTTGGAGTGGCCGCCGTCGCGGCGACGCCGCGGGGGGGTCGGGCCGCCGGCCCCGGCGCCCCGCCCGCGCTCGTCGCGCGCTAGAGAGAGGGCGCCCCCCCACACGCGCACCCACACACTCAAACCGACCCCGGGCGCGGGGGTGGGCGCGCGCGCTGCGCGCGCGCGCGCCGGCCCCCTTTTTCCGCCACCCTCCCCCATACTCTCTATCCTGCAACACTCGCCGGTTCCGTTGAGACACTAACACGCGCGGTGGTGGGCGGTGGGGCGGGAAAGCAGGCAGTCAAACCCATCAAGCACTCTCTCCCCCTCCTCTCTCCCTCACTCTTCGGGATCGAGCGCCGCCATCTGCTCGGGCGTCGGCGGGTCGTCCTCACGCGCGGGGGGCGGGCGCGCGGGCGTGGCGGGCGCGGCGGCGGTGAGCTCGGGCGGCGGCGAAGGGGGCGGGGCGCGCGCGGACGGAACGCGCCGGGCTGCGCCCCGGGCCGGCGCCGACCCTCCGCCATCGCCGCGGTCCATGCCCAGCGCCCTTGTGACGTCGGCGACAAAGGCGAGGCCGAGGTCGGGCGCCGCCACGCAGAGTGCGCAAAACGCGTCGTCCTCGAGCACCTGCCTCAACGCGCCTGCCGCGATGCGCTCGCAAGTGGCGCGCAGCGCGGCGCAGCCGCGCACGGACGCGGCTTCCAGCATGGACGCGACGTCGGGCGGGCCGGCGCGCGCGTCGAGCGCGGCGGCCGCCTCGGTCGCAAGGCCGGTCACGTCGTACTTGTCAGCCGCCTCAAAGAGGGCGAGCAGGCTGGCACAATCGATAGGCAGCACGTCCAGGGCGTTGTACATTAGGCGGCGAGCGCGCGCAGTGTGGCAGGGCTCGCGTCGGCGACGACCACCTCGGCGACGCTGCTGCTGCCGCCCTCCTGCATGCCCGACGCCCACATGGCGGCGAAGACAGAGGATTGGGCTGCGAGCACGGCCTTGTGCACGGGCAGGCGGGCGCCGCCGCACGGCGTCGAGAGCACGGCGTCGGCGCCGGTGGCGTCGCCGCCAAAGAGCGCGACCATCGCCGCGGCCGCGGCCGCGGCCCCCACGGGCGTCGGCGCCACCGAGTTCGACCCCTTGAGCCACAGCAGGTCGACGAGCTCAAAAAGAGGCGGCCTGCCTTGGCCGTCCTTGTGGCCGGGGCTGCACACCTGCCCCCCCGCAAACACGACGCAGTCGCCCATGCCGACCGCCGCGTGCGCGTCCCGGGTGGTCAGCTGCCCACCCAGGCAAAGAGGTGGGACCATTCGCGCGCTTTAAAGTCGAATGCGTGGCAGTCGGCGGTCGAGCCGCCGACCGGCGTGCCGCACCTGTCCGTCCGCCTCCCGCCCTGTACGATCCAGCGCCCCACCACCAAGGCAGAAGCGGGGTCCCGGCGCACCTTGGGACCGGGGCCGACCGTCTTGACGAGCTCCCAGGCGAGGCGCGCGGCGCGCGCGGTCGGGTCGACCGCCCACACCTCGGCCCGCGGCGGGCTCGAGTGCGCGTCACCGCCAAACGCCCAGAGCCGGCCGGCGTGCCACTCGAGCCCTTGCAACCATCAGCAGGTGTCGTGGGTGGCGGCGCCCTCGACGTCCAAGCGGCACCAGGTCCCGGCCACGCGGGCGCCCGGGCCGGGGTCGAAGCAAAATTCGTGCACCGCGCCCAGCCCGCGACTCACCGCGTAAAACTTGCCGTCGCAAGTTTGTTTTGGAATCAACGCGCAGTTGGGCCCCATGCCGCGCGTTTGGAGGACGTGCCAGCTCTCGGTCGCGGGGTCGAACGCCCACGCCGGGCCGCTCTGGCTGCCGGGGTGGACGGGAAAGACGTACAAGCGGCCGTCGTGCGCGACCGCAAAGTGTCCCATGCACGGGCTGGGGCGGTCACACTTGTCCGAGCGGGGGCGCACGGCGCGGAAACCGCGGTCGCCGGCGGCGAGGTCCCACCGCCCACGGTGAACTGGTCCTGATGCTTGTCCGAGCTACCAAACGCAAAGATGGAGTCGCCAATGACGTGCAGGGAGCAATGGACGCTCGCGATCGCTGGAGGCGGGCGGGAAGAGGGTTCGGCGCGCGGCTCGGCGGCAGGCTGCGGCGTGCCACCCCGCCGCGCCGCCACACCCCGGCCCAACTCACGGTCATGGTAGCCGTCCTGGACGCCCGCTTCGCACGTCCACTCGCACATGCCGTCCTTCAGGGCGGCCGCGAGCAAGCCGCGCGCGCGGCGCGGCGCGCCGCGGTGCACGACGCTGGGCAGGCCCCGCCGCGACAGCATGGCCTCCACATCGTCCAACGGCAGGCGTTTGACGACCTCGTCGATCGCGCTGCCGCCGTCCATGGTTTCGGCTGCGGGCCGGTCGGGCAAATGGGGGGGGCGCGTGAGGCGCCCGCAACGACTCGCGCCCGCCCCCAGAGCCACCGATACTCCTCACACACCTCTCGAGACGAGGAGAGCGCCCGAAAAGTGACCGCCCGCTCGGCCAGGCCGCGGTCCCGCGGGCAAATGGGCGCGCCGCGCGCGCCCCCGACAGCAGCCGCCTCCCGCGCTGGGCGACGGCGCATGAGACGCGGGCTGGGAGGCGGGCCGGTGTCGCGTCGAGCGCGCAGAGTGTGCACGCCAGCGCGGCCAGCGGCGACAGCACTCTCCCCGCCGCCGCCCTTTCGGCGCCGCCGCCGCGGCCCCCCGCCATGGGGCGAGACATCAACCCCGGCTTTGCCTTTGACGGCGTGCCCAAGGCGCAGGCGCCCTGGGAGTTTGGAGGTGAGGAGAGCGAGGAGCGCGGCGGCCGGCGGCGCATGCGGCGGCCCGGCGGCGCGTCCAGCCGACGCCCCGCCCACCACTCTCTCCCATCAGACGCCATCGCCAGCGCGCGCACCGACGGCGCGACGGGCGCGACGAGCCTGGACGCCAAAATCGCGGCGCGGCTCGCCTGGCGGCGCAAGCCGGCGAAAGGCGGCGCCTCGTCGTCCGACGACGACGACGAGGACGAGGCGCGGCTGCCGGGCGAGAGCAGCGACGGCGGCGGGAGCGACGGGAGCGACGCGCCGTCGGCGCCGTCCGACGCCGGCGCCTCCTCGAGTGACGACGACGACGACGACCTGCCCGCCCCGCGCACGCCCCGGCCGGCGGCGGCGGCCGAGGAGGCGTCGTCGTCCGACGACGACGGCGCTCGCGCCGCGCCGGCCGCCGCGTCCGCGCGCCACACCGCGGCCGCTGCGCGCGCCGGGGGCGCGCTGTTCGACGCCGCGCCCGCAGGCACCGCCTTTTCCGCGGCCTCGTTCGAGTCGCTGCGCCTCTCGCGGCCCCTGCTCAAAGCCTGCTCCGCGCTCGGCTACGCCCGGCCCACGCCGATTCAGGTGAGCAAGGGGTGATGCGAGGCGGCGGGGGGGCAGCGCGGCGCGCCGCTTTCGGGGATCGCGCGTGACGACAGACTTTTAGGTTTACCCTTCGGATTCCCCTTTGCCAAGAGACCCTCCCCAACGGGGGGGCGACCATGGGCATCAATGAACCTTCGGACGCGATCGGAGCGGCGGCGAGAGGCCGCCGCGGTGACGGCGGCGCGCGCGGTCCGACGCTCCCCCCTCTCCTCTCCAGGCCGCCGTCATCCCGCTCGCCCTGCTCGGGCGCGACATCTGCGGGTCGGCCGTCACCGGGTCTGGCAAGACGGCCGCGTTTGGGCTGCCGATTCTGGAGCGGTTGTCGCTGCGCCCGCGGCGCGCGCCGCCGGCCATCTACGCCCTGATCCTCGCCCCCGCGCGCGAGCTGGCCGCCCAGGTGCACGCCATGCTCGTCAAGCTGGCCCAGTACACGGACGTGCGCGTCGCGCTCGCGGTGGGGGGGCTGAGCCTGGCGTCGCAGGCGGCCGCGCTGCGCGCGCGGCCCGAGATTGTTGTTGCCACGCCGGTGAGAAGAGAAGAGGATGGATGCGTGCGTCCCCTGTGCGCGCGGGCGCGATCTGCCCACCCGCGCACACCTCCCGGGCGCGGGCGGGGCCGCGCCCGCGCGCGAGAGCACCGCCCGGCCTAAGCGGGAGGCGCGCGGCGGGCGGAGCCCGCCCTCGCGGCCCGCCCGGCCCCGTCGCGCGCCCGCCCTTTGCACCCGCGGCGACACGAGATCGACCCACTCACCCTTCTACTCCTTTAGGGCCGCATGGTCGACCACCTGCGCAACTCACACTCGGTCGGCCTCGAAGACCTCGCCATCCTCGTCCTGGACGAAGCCGACAGGCTGCTCGACGCGGGATTCAGGGACGAGGTGCACCAAGTCGTGCGCGCCGCGCCGCGCGCGCGGCAGACGCTCCTGTTTTCGGCCACGATGACGGCGGGCGTCCGCGAACTGGCCTCGTTGTCTCTCCGCTCCCCCGTCCGCCTCGCCGCCGACGCCGCGGGCGCGGCGCCGTCCACGCTGACGCACGAAGTGGTGCGCCTGCGCGGGGCCGGTGGAGCGGGCGACCGCGACGCCGCGCTCCTCGCGCTGGCGTCGCGCTCGCTATCCAAGGGCCGCGCGATCGCCTTTTTTCGCACCAAGGCCGCCGCCCACCGCGCCCGCATCCTGTTTGGGCTGGCCGGCCTGCCGGCCGCCGCCGAGCTGCACGGCGCGATGACGCAAGCGGCCCGCCTTGCGTCGCTCGAGGCGTTTCGCACCGGCACCGCGCGCTTTCTTCTGGCGACTGACGTCGCCGCCCGCGGCCTCGACATTCTCGGGGTCGAGACCGTGGTCAACGCCGACCCGCCCGCGGGCGTGGCGACGTATTTGCACCGCGCGGGGCGCACCGCGCGCGCGGGCGCGGCGGGGCGCGTCGTCACGCTCGCGGCCGACGGCGACCGGGCGCTGCTGAAGGCCGTGGCGAGGGCGGCAGGTGTCTCATTCACCGCCCGCGCCCTCCCACCTGCTGCCCTGGCCAAGTGGCGGTCCTCGGTCGCGTCCCTGGAGCCCGACGTCGCCGCACTCGCGCGCGCCGAAGCGCAGGAGACTGCCCTCCGAAAAGCCGAGATGGAGGCGACCAAGGCGGAAAACGTGATCGAGCACGCGTCCGAGATCGCGGCGCGGCCGGCGCGCACGTGGTTTGCGAGCGCGAAAGAAAAGGCGGCGACAAAAGAGACTGCGCGCGGCGCCGCGAAAGAAGCCGCCGAAACCCTCGAAGCCCCGGCCCCCGCCAACGCCAAATCGCGCAAGAACGAGGCGCACAAGCGCAAGCGGGCCGAGGCCAAGGCCGACGGCGCGGCGCGCAAGCGCGGCGCGCTCGCGGCCGAGAGCGCGCCCGCGGCGCCCGCGGTGCGGGGCGCCAAATCGCGCGCGCGCGCGCTGCGCGAGCAGGGCGTGTCGCCGGGCAAAGCGGGGCGCATGGCAGTGGCGGCGGGGGGGGCGGGGTCGTCCGCCAAGAAAAAGCGCGACGCGAAGAAAAAAATCGCCAAGGCGGCGCACGCGGGCGGCGGCAAGGCCGACGACGGCGGCGACGCCGCGCTCACGCCGCGCGCCCTGGGCCCGTCCAAGGTGTACGCGGGCGGCGGGCGGTCGGGCAAGCTGCGCGCGCCGGCGAGCGGGCGGACCAAGGCGGAAGCCAAAAAGTTTGCGCGGGGGGGCAAGGGGGCCAAGGCGTTCAAGTCCAAGACCCGGCACCGGCGCCGGTGATGGGGGAGAAAGAGGGGGGGCGGGAGGCGGGGCTGCAAACGCACGAGTCTGTCGCACGGCGAGGCGCCGCGCCTCAACCCCCTCCCCCAAAATTCGAGGCAAACCAGCGCCGCACCCGCTCCGGCGTCCCCGTGCCCGGCGAGGCGGCGGGGCCGCCGCCACCTCCCTCGTCGCCGGGGGCGGCGGCGGGGAGGACGGAGTTGTAGTGGACCTCGGCGAAGAACGCGACGCAGAGCGTCCTCAGAGGGCCGCCGCCGCCTTTGCCCTCCCCATCCACCCACCCGTGGGGCACGATGTCGATAACGGGATCGGGCTCGTACGTCGACACGACGACGACGCGCGCGCCGAGCGCGTCGGCAGCGGCTTGGAGGGTCACGTGGTCCCCCCACGCCGCGGGCGCCGCCATCGACGCCACGTACGCGGTGTAGTCGCCGGGAATGAAGACGGCGTAGAGCTCAGGGTGGGACGCGAGCTGGGGGGGGAGGGGGGGTGGTGGCGGGCGGGGCGGCGTCGCTGTCCCTCCGTCCACCCTCTCCTCCTCCCCTCTCCCCGCACCTGGGCCACGACAGCCTGGCGCACGGCGTCGCACGCGTCTTCATCGCCGACGAGCTGGTGGGCGAGGGCGCGAAACTGGCACGCGCCGTCGCCGCGCACTTTGCGTTCTCGCAGCCCGTACGCCGCCAGCGTCGCCCGCAGCCGCGCCTGGTCGGCGGACGCGTCCCCGGCCCACGGACGCGCCGCGCGCGGCTCGTGCGTGCGCCGCGGTGCGGCGGCGAGGCGCGACGCGGCCACCCGCTCGAGGACCGCGCGCCACGGTGCAGGCGCGGCCGCCGCGCCGGGCCACGCGCCGTCGCCCCACGCCGGCGCCCGCCCGCGCTTCTCCGACTCTTGCAGCGCCCACGCGAGCGCCGCGTCGCCGCGCGTCGGGTCGTCGTCCGCGGGGGGGCGGGCCGACGCCCTTGCCGCGGCCGCGGACGCCGCCGCCTCGTTCTCGGCCAGCGCTGCCGCGATGGCGGCGTCGTTGGAGGTGTCGAGCGAGGCGGCGGGGAGGGCGGCGGTGTCCGCCATCGGGCGTCGGGCAGAAGGTGGACGGTCGCGCGGCCCGGACGCTGAGGCGCGCGGTGTCGGCGCGCGGGCGGCAACCCGCGGGCAGGCCGCGAGGGCGGCGAGGAGTGGCGGTGGCCAGCGGAGCGTCGGCGCCGACGCAGCCCATCGCTGACGCCGCCCGTCGCCGACGCCGCCCGTCGCCACTCCCCTCCCGCGCTCCCAGCCCGGCGCGGACGCTCGGGCGCCGCGCCCGACACATCGGGGCGCGTGCGCCGGGCCGTCGCTATCCGCCGGCGGCCAGCGCGCCCACCCGCGATCCAATGGCCCGCCGCGGCGCGCCCCGCGCCGCGTGCGGGCTCGCCGCGCCCGTGATGCTTGCCCTGGTCGTATTTGTCGCGGCCCAGCCCAGTGGCGGCAACAAGAGCGCGTCTCCCGCTCTCGTCACCTCCGCCGCCGGCCTCCGCGCCGCCATGCTAGCGCCCGACGCGGGCGTCATCCGCCTGGGCGTCTCCAACGATTCCACGGTGAGAGAGTTGGCGTGGTGGGAGGAAAGGGGACGTGCGGGCGCTGGCCTCGCGCGCCCGACCGCCTCCGCCCTCCTCCATCCATCCCTCAGCGCCCGGGCCCCCTCATCCTCGTCAACGCCACCAACTGGCCCACGCAGGTCGTCATCGAGTCCGGCCGGGCGGTGACGCTGGAATCGGCCGACCCCGGCGCGCCCGCGACGATCGATTTCGGCTCCATGGACGACCACCCCGTCGTCGTCGTCGCGTCCGGCGGGGAGTTGACTCTCTCCTCGGTCGTGGTGCGGGGGCTGGGGGCGCTGCCGGCCGACACCCGGTTTCCCTACGCGCCGGCTCTCCCGTTTGCGGTGTCGATCGCCTCCTACCCCGGCTCCACCCTCTCCGTCCTCAACTCGACCGCCTACGTTGCGACGGCTTCGTGCGACACGCTGGCCCCCGGGTCGGCGCTGGGCGCGGCGGCGGTGCTGGGCGGCGCCGACCGCGTGGGCGGCGCGGGGGCCGTGTCCGTTCGCTCGCTCGCGGGCGGCATCGTCGCGCTCGGGCGCCAGGAGGACGTCACGCACAACGTCACCGTGTTGGTGGGCAACGGGACCAAGAGTAAGAAGAGAGGGTGGTGGGGCGTTGATGGGTTGGTGGGGTGCTGGCGGCACTCAACACCTTTCTTTTTTTCTTCCTCTCTTCCCTCCTCAGTCGGCAACATGACCGTGCGAGAAGCCTACTCGCTCTACCTGTGCGCGCCCGGCAATCTTAACGGGCGGTGGCCTGTGCCGTTTCCGGAAGAGGCCAAGGCGCCGTCGCCCGGCGCGGTGGCCGACGCGCCGCCGCCGCCGCGCGACCTCCCGCCCGGCGCCGTCGCCGGCATCTTCATCGCCGCCGCCGCCCTGGCCCTGCTCCTCGTCTGCGCCGTCGCCCTGCTCGTGGCCGGCCGGCGCCGCCGGCCGGCGCCTGCACGGTCGGGCGAGGAGGGGGAGAGTCTGGGCGCGCAGCGCGCGCGCACGCCCCCCACCACCGACGGCCCCGACGGCCAGACCGCGCGCTGGGTGGCGGCTGCCAATGGGCCGTGGCCGCTGGGGGGCACGTCGTCGCACGCGAGCCTGGCGGAGGGGTCGACCGAGCCTTCGCGCGCGCCGCCGCCTGCGCCACCGCTGGCGCCGGCGCCGCCTTCCCTGCTCGCCCGCGCCTCGCCCTCGCCCAACCAGAGCCGCCACGCGTCCACCGCCAACAACTGGTCGTCCACCGAGGACGGGCGCGCGCACGGGTGGCGGCAGCGGTCGTCTACCACCGCGCGGGCGGCCGCGCCTGCTGCCGGCCTCGCGCTCGCGCCCGCGCCGCCGCGCGCGCGCACGTCCACCACCGCCGCCGCCACCCTCACCCTGCCCGACCCCCCCTCGTCCAAGGGGCCGTCGCCGCCCGACGTGAGCGTCGAGCCGTCCCTCACCGGCTCCGCCTGGCCCGCCCGCCGCGTCGGCCCGCCCGGCGCGGCCGACGCCGTGCGCATGGGCCCCATCGTGGGGCGCGGCTCGTTTGGCGTCGTGCGCAAAGCGCGCTGGTGCGGCGGCCTCGTCGCGCTCAAAATTGTCGCCCTCACCCCCCACGCCGCCGCGGCCGCCGCCACCGTCGTCGGCGTGTGCGTCGCGGGCGGCAGCGCGGGCGATGGGGGCGAGGCGCCGCCGCCGGGGGAGATGACGCCGGCGTCGGCGGCCGTCGGCGACAAGGTCGCGCGCGAGCTCACCCTCGGCGTCTCCCTCTCGCACCCCAACCTGGTGGCGACGTACCGCGCGTGGATCGTGCGCGGCGACGCGGCTCGCGGGCGCGCGGCGGCGGCGCACGGG
>Ga0315284_10000713_pt1 | contig 45599 bp, 75 predicted proteins | sample YL17G09_16_MG_FD_203696 | JGI IMG/M metagenome (GOLD analysis project Ga0315284, IMG submission 203696) | Sediment microbial communities from Yellowstone Lake, YNP, Wyoming, USA - YL17G09_16 | ecosystem: Environmental > Aquatic > Freshwater > Lake > Sediment | place: USA: Wyoming | collected...
GCCCGGCGCGTCCAGGCGGGCCCGGCGCGTCCAGGCGGGCCCGGCGCGTCCAGGCGGGCCCGGCGCGTCCAGGCGGGCCCGGCGCGTCCAGGCGGGCCCGGCGCGTCCAGGCGGGCCCGGCGCGTCCAGGCGGGCCCGGCGCGTCCTCGAAAGCGTGTCACGCTGGACACGCTTGCGTCTATCGGGACACGGGGTCAAAGCACGCGATACGCTTGCGTCTTTTCGCGGTACCCTACGATCGCCCGCGTTTCTCGCGTGTCACGCTGGACACGGGCCCGCGCTTACGCGCAAGCAATTGCAGCTAGATAGCGCTGCTATATCTGGCACGTCCCCTGCTTTAGTCCCGATTGCCTGCTAGCCGAAAAGGCGAAAAGGCACGGCGCGCGATTCTTTCGCGTGTCTCGTGAATAGGCGCGGGCGTTCCGCGTCTACCACGTAACGGGATTACGGTCCCGGAACGTGGCGCGATTACTCGCGCCATACGTACGCCAGCGCTTCGCGCTTGCGCCGATCCTACTCGCCAGCGACCCTACCATGGGCGTCGCGGTCGACTCTCTCGTCTCATTCATCCGATCCTGTCGTGCCGCTAGGCACGGGAGCAAGAGTCACGGGGCCGCGCCTATCAAGCGCTGCTAACGGGACACACTTTAGCGTCATCTTCGGTGACGGTCACCCTGCCAGGTAGTTGTGAGCTACCCATACGGCCTGCGAAAGCGGTAAGGGGGATGGCCTAGAAGAGAAAGACGGACGAGCCTTCAAGGCGACGACTCCGATAGACGGTTTATGACGGTCTCATCGCCTGACAAGCGGTCTCCCGTGAAACATGCCACCGTATGGTCAAGCGCTTTGGCGAGCGCTTGACCGTACGGGGGAGCCAGCGGATACGTGTATACTACATAGACTCGATGGTTCCCCCGTACGAAAACGTACGAGCCACATCCTTTCGATAGGAGGGAACCATCTTGAAAGACACAACCGAGACGGAATCGCCGGAGCTGTTGCCGGGTGAGGCGGAGCTGCTTGCGCGCTTCGCGGCTATCCTCAAGCGAGACGCGGAAGCGGCTGGCGCGGGCGCCAAGATCAAGGTCGAGACGCGGGCGAGTCACCTCGCACACGAGCCCGGCGTTCGGGGCGTCCCTCAAGGCGCGGTCACGGTCGCGACGGAAGCGGCGAAGCTGCGCTACCGTGGGTCGCGTAACGAGCGACTCTCGGCCGAAGACTACCGGGCCGTCGTCTCGGCCGCGACGGGCAAGCCCGTCCGAACGGAGACGATCTGTCTGCCGAGCGTAGGCGAGCCGTGCAAGGCTTGCCAGGCGACGGGTACGATCACGCACGGCAAGCGGGACGCGCACGGCGTGATCCTCGCGGGCAAGGCGCGCAAGGTGCAGTGTAAGCACTGCAAAGGCAAGGGGCGTCACGCGCCCACGACTCACACGGCGATCGTGGGCGAGTCGGGCACCATGGGGCGCACGACGGACGACTTCCGCGTCTCGGCCGACTACGCGGCGTGGTTCGGGCGCTCTTACCTCAAGGGTAAGGAGAAGCAGGGACCGATCGCGCTTACGGGCTTGGGCGAAGCGCGCCGTTGGTGGGAGACGTCGCGCGAGACTCGTTTCTACGCGGCCGAGAAGATCGACACTCACCCCTACGTGGTGAAGCTCGGGGAGCGTATCATCGGCATGTTCGCTCGGCGCGAGCACGCGGCGCGCACGGTCGCGAGCATGGGTCCCAAGGCGACGTTGTGGCACGTGGGTCTCACGTACCGCAAGATCGGCTACATGGATCAGTTGATCTCGGCCGCTGGACGGCCCGAGCACGGGTCCAAGGTCCTCAGTCACCGCACGGTGACGGGCATGTCTGAGCAGAGGATCGCCGCATGAAAACGACGATGCTTCTCGGGGAGATCGTGCTGCTCATCGGAGATGCGCGCTTGCGCATGATCCACCCCGTCGGCCCCAAAGGAGGCAAGAGCACGCGCTACCAGCTTGCGAGCAAGGATCCCACGCGGGACCCGTGGTACTCGTCGGCCTGGAAAGCGATCGACGGTCGCGAGGGGACACTCTCGACGCGAGGCTTGGAAGACAAGCTAGTGCGCGATCACGCGCGGTATCTCGCGACCAAGCGCAACGCGCTGTAGCGTCTCCTTGCGCGTAAGGCGCAACACATACCCGGTCCCTGGACACTTCGTCCAGGTGCCGGGCTTTCGTCGTTTCCGCCGCGCGAACGGCGCTAGGTCGCGTAGACCTAGCGTCGTTCGGGTCGCGAAAGCGCGCGCTCCTGATGCCGGGGCGCGTGTTCTCCCGCTATACCCAACCACCACCACGAAAGGAGTCTCGCTTGGACAACCTCCGCACGTTCCAGGTTCTCCTGGAGCACAAGTCACGCGTAGACCACGCGCTGACCGCGCTGGCGAAGCGCGCGGCCCGAAAGGGTCTCCCGGTCCTCTCCTGGGAGTGGGGCAAGCCCACGACCGAGGAGGAGACCGTGCCCCATCCCGAGTACGGGTGGGCCGTCGAGTACAAGCAGCGCGTCTCGCGCGTGCCTCTCACCTTGCCGTGCGACCCTCCCCAATACGCGGGATGGTCGTTCGTCGCCGCGCTCCAGCACCTGGACGGCGAGAACGTCGTGCGGGCGCTTCCTGGCGAGACCGTCCCTGAGACGTACCGCACGCGGGGACCGGAGTGTGACCACTGCCGCATGAGCCGGCGCAGGAACGACACGTTCGTGCTGAGGCACGAGGACGGCAAGCACGTCCAGGTCGGATCCACGTGCATCGGAGACTTCCTGGGCTCGGACGAGGCCGGCAAGATTGCCGGCGCGGCGAGCTTGCTTGCGGAGGCTCGTGGGCTCGCGGAGGGAGGCTGCGAGGGCTTCGGCTCGGGCTCGCAGGGAGACCGCACGCTGGCCGAGTATCTCCCCTTCGTCGCGTGGGCCATTCGTGAGAAGGGCTGGACGTCGCGCACGACCGTACGCGACAAGGGCGAAGGGCTCGCCACGGCGGATCTCGCCTGGGACGTGCTCATTGACTACAAGTCCCGCACGAGGTGGGAGGCTAAGCCCACGGACGAGGACGAGGCCATGGCCCTAGCGGCGCAAGCGTGGACCGAGGCGATTACCGACGAGGAGATCGCCCGGGAGACGGGCGACTACCTGCACAACCTCCGCGCCATTGCGCGCACGAGCCTGGTCATGTCCAAGCTCGCGGGGCTCGCGGCGAGCAGCGTGATCGCCTACCAGCGCGCCGTGGGACGCGAGCGGGCTCGCGCCGAACGCGCGGCCAACACGCTCGACGTCCACCTCGGTATCGTGGGCGACAAGGTCACGTTCGGGCTCCCGCCCAAGCTGGGCAAGCGCGGTCAGCTCCTCAAGGGAGCGCCGGTCGTGCTCTCCCCGGACCCGGTCAAGCTCGACTTCGTGACCGGCTACGATACCGACTTCGGCTACACGACCGTGCTCAAGTTCCGCACGGCGGACGGCGCTTGCCTTGTGTGGAAGGCGAGCAGCACGGAGATCGGACGCGCGGACGTAGGCAAGGTCTACACCCTCAGCGGCACGATCAAGAAGCACGACGACTACAAGGGAGCGAAGCAGACCGTCCTCTCGCGCTGCAATGCGCAAGAGGTGGTGACCGCCCCGGAGGCTACTTCCGCACACGCTTGACAACCACCCACCACCACCGATAAGGTCTCTACGAAAGGACCTAACCATGAGAGCGTTTTCCAAGCTCTTTTTCGAGATCAAAGGCGACACGGCGAGCGACTGGCTTACCATCCGGGGCGAGCGCCCCGAGGGTGCGCCGGGTCTCCGTTACGTTTGGTTCGTGCTCACGCGTAAGGAGCTGGAGAAACTCATCGCGGGAGAGACGGACACGGCGAGCGACGGCTACCACAAGGTGGCTGTCTACGGCGACCGCTGGACGTTCTACGACTTCGAGCTTCCACTCAACAAGGCCGGAACCTTCGAGTGCAAGTATCTCGCGGTCGACTTGCCGCGTGTCTTCATGCGCGCGGTGCAGCGCCTCGCGCGGAAGACGTGGGGCCTTATGAAGGCCGCGCGTGATGCCGATCCGCGAGGTGAGCACACGTACGATCGCCCGACGTGTATCACCCTCGACATGACGCCGGCTCACGTCGAGCGCGCGCTCCGCCTCTATGGTCAGGGGCACGGCGAGGTGGTCCTCGACTTCGGGGACTACAAGGCCGAGGAGACGGTCGCATTCCTCGACGAGTGCAAGCGCAACGGTGGTAAGACGTTCAATGACAGCCTGGACCGTGTCCAGTGCATCGCACGCAACTCCACCTGGAGCGTGTTCCAGCGGGCCAAGGTCCGCGTGTCGAAAGACTGGGACGGCTTCTACTGGGAGGCGCGGACCCCGAGCGGGCGCCGCATCATGAACGGCGGGATCGTCAACCACGGCGCGCGCGAAGGCGGCCACGACTGGAGCGTCCACACATGAAACCCTGCCACTGCCTCATCCTTCACGCACGCACGGAGACCGAGCGTCAGCGGGTCGGCCGCGCGCTCGAAAGCGCGCGGAGCCTGGGCGACGCCACGGGGATCATGATCCTCCTGGCGCAGCTCGGCCCGTGCAAGTCGGACCCGGTCGAGGAGCCCGAGGCGCACCGCGCGCGCGTCCAGAAGTACGGAGGCCCCACGTGAGCCTCATCGTTCCGCCCGAACGCATCGTGGCGCTCATGAAGGAGCGCGCCGAGCATATCGCCGGTTGCACGGCGACCGAGATCCAGCGCGCGCTCATCGAGGCATGGGTCGAGGGCGTCAACGAGGCTTTCCATGTCGACGACACGGTCGACAAGCTGGGGCTCCGATGAGTCTTCACCGCTGCGACGGCTGCGACAAACTCGCACGCGACGTGCGCAGCGTCGGCCGGGACTCCAACGGAGACCCGGACGCGCCGGATCTCTGCTTCTTCTGCCGCACAAGGATCCAGAGGGGACAGCCCCTCTTTACGGACCCCGAGGAGCGAGCGGCTCGCGTCTACCACCACCCCACCACCGAGGAGAAACCATGAGCGTTCCTATCTTCGGCTACACGCTGGCGTCTCTCCAGGCGCTCCCTACCCTCTCGGTCGGCCAGGCGGACAACCTGAAGTTCGACGAGGGCGGCTACCGCGTCTGGCTCTGCCGGTGCGGCGCCGCTGACGGTATGCCGTACGACAATCAGGTTTCGATCGAGCGCTACGACGCGGCCTCGGGCCGGTGGCTGGAGGCTCGCACGCACGAGGCCAAGTCTGGCGAAAAGTACGGGCTCTTGGCGCAGCTCTACCTGGGAGGATACAAGCCATGATGACGAAGCAGTTCACGATCATCGTGGACCCTCCCGAGGGACTCACCGACGCGGAGCTAGACGACTTCATCGAGGAGCGGGAGATCACCCTCCCCGTCAAGATGGAGGTCTGCGACCGCTGCCAGGGGCACGGGTTTCACCTCACCCCGAGCATCGGGGAGCACGCCTACTCGATGCGCGCCTTCCGCGAGGCTTTCCCCGAGGACGAGGACCGGGAGGAATACTTCAAGCGCGGAGGCCGGTACGACGTGCAGTGCCTTACGTGTAAGGGGCGGAACGTGGTCCCCGTCGTGGACGAGGCTGCGTGCAAGTTCAACGCGGATTACAAGCGAGACCTCGCGCTCTACAACGCGCACATGGAGGCGAAGTCCTACGACGACGCCGAGGCTCGCGCCGAGGCCGACTACTTCTACAAGGCGAGCGGCCAGTGGGCCGCCGACAACCGCGACGACGGAGACTACTGACCATGAACGACTCCAAAGCCGTCCAGCTTGGGCACCAGACCCTCACGATGGTCGAGATGAGGGATGAGGACTTCGACAAGGCGGAGAAGATTGCCAAGAGGCTCGGCTTCCGGCAGACCGCCTACACGTCCAGCTCCGCGCTCTGGGGACTCTTCTGTCTCCGCGACCGCGCGACGCAGCGCCAGGGCTGCATCGTCAAGACCCGCGAGCTGGGCTTCATGTTCGTGCAGTGCCTCGACGACCTCAACATGGAGGACCTCGACACGTGAGCAAGAACGCTGAGACGAAGACCACCACCTTCGACGACGGGACCTTCCTCCGCACGGCGCTCGTCGTGTTCGATCCGCACGTCGGATCAATCGACGTGCTCGACAAGCGCGGCAATCGCGTCTGTCAGATCAACATCTTCGTCGGGGAGGACTCGCTCATCGTTGACGTTCTCGACGTCGACAAGCGCTTCCCGCACAAACGCGCTCTCTGCTTCTCCAAGCAGGAGCGGCGCGTCATGGAGACGTTCGAGGCGAGCAGCCTCGTCAGCGTCGACTTCCGTTCGCGAAAGGAGAAAGGTGATGACGAGACGTGAGGCGTTGATCGAGTTCAAGAGGTACATCCTACCCTTCGTCCGCACGAACGACAAACCGGCGCGTGCGGAGGCGTGGAACGACTGGACCGACTCTCTCTGCAAGGAGGGGGTCATCACTACGAAGCAGTACGAGACGTGGGTGGGGCCGTCGTGACCGCCTCAAGCCGCAAGCCCGCACACCAGACCCCGGACCCGGGATGGTGCGGCGACCGCCAGCGCGGTGCCGGCATGGGCCGCCGCTCGGACCTCGACCCGGACACAAGCGCGACGCTCACGCTCCGCAAGGTGCGCCTCCTCGGGGACTACGACGAGGGAGGTGCGTACTGGGGTGGCGGCAAGGACTCGCCCGGCTTGTGGGTCGCAACCGAGCCCGAGAGCGGCGAGGAGTGTTACGTGCGCGCTCACGACCGCGAGGCGGCCATGCGGCAGTTCCCCAAGGCTTTCTTCTCTGACCCTACCATCGACGACCACCTGTCTGCGTTCTTCCCGGCTTACGTCGAGTGCGCATTATGGTCTACGTGCGGGGACGATCCCGACTTCGAGGGCAAGCCTCAAGACAACCCCGGAGGCGTACCGCTCGACCGAGACCATGGCCCCGAGGACCTCTCGCCCGAGTGCGAGGCGAAGATGCGCGGCGACTGCCTCCGGTTCCTGGACGCTTGCGCGCAAGTCATTGAGTCGGCGTCCTACTTCGGACGCGGCGATAAGTTCGAGCAGGCGGGTCACGACTTCTGGCTCACGCGAACTGGAGCGGGTTGCGGATTTCAGGACGGGGATTGGTCCGAGCCCCAAGACGCAACGCTCGTGAAGGCGGCCAAGCGGTTTCACGAGCCGAACCTCTACGTCGGAGACGACGGGAAGATTCACCACGACTGAGGAGACAGTCATGAACACAACCACCACCGAACCACCGACTCAACCCAAGCGTCGCCTCGAATCCAACGTCGTCACCTTCGACCGCCTCTGCCGGCTGCTCGGCGTCGACTCCTGGGACAAGGTCGAGGACCAAAACATCGACTACTACTGTCAGTGGTACGACTCGAATCTGACCGAGGAGGAGAACTTCAAGGTCGAGGACGAGGCCAGGAGCGACCACTTCCGCAGGTACTACGACGCGGTCACAGGCGTGGCCGAGGACGTCTTCGGGTCGCACGGGCTCTTGCTCGTCGGCAAGTCGCGGTCACGCGGCAAGCCCGTGGACCGTCCATGGGAATACTTCGTCGTGCCCAAGGTGAGCTGGGAGGACGCGGCGGACCATATCCGCATGACGATCAACGGCGTGGGGACCTTCGAGTTCCGGACGCTCCGTGAGTTTCTGGACAGCGGCCCCTACACGGGACGGCGCGCGGTGCTCGGTCACCTCGGCTGGATCCCGTCCTGGTTCGAGGTCTACGGCGAGGGCCGCCCCCAGCAAAACGTCGAGAGGAGGATGCGATGAGAGATGCAATCGAGCGCTTCGTTCGCAACGGCTTGCGCGTAAGCATCTTCTACGACCCTGACGCCGAGTCCCCTCGCACGACCTGCGACAACCTCTCGACGATGGTGTGCAAGCACCGCCGCTACAACCTCGGGGACAAGGACGCCGAGGATCCTCCCGAGGACGCGCTGGCGGTCCTCCCGCTCTTTCTCTACGACCACTCGGGTCTGAGCATCAGCGTTGGAGGACGCTGGGATCGCTGGGACTCGGGCCAGGTCGGCTGGGCCTACGTGACGCGCGAGAGCGCCAAGGCCATGGGCTGCGTGGGCGACCGCTGGGACGTCAACGCGAATGGCGAGCGGGTGATCGTCGGGGAGTGGGACCGTAAGGCCCTGGAGGACTCCATCCTTCGTGAGGTCAGCGAGTACGACGACTATCTCGGCGGACGGACCTACGGCTACACCGTGGAGACCCGAGCCGGTGAGGAGGTCTCCTCGTGCTGGGGCTACGTCGGGGATCTCAAGTACGTCCGCGAGGAGGCGTGTGCGGACGCCGACGGCCAGGACAACCCGGACGCCGAGGAGCTGGCGGGACGCGCGACGTATGCGGCAGGAGGTGCAGCATGAAGTTCTCGGTTCCAGTCGTCTACACGACCACGGGGTGGGTGCTCATCGAGGCGCCAGACATGGCTTCGGCCAAGGCCAAGGCGACCGTCATGAACGAACGCGACGGTGTCGAATATCTCGACATCAAGGACGCGGAGTGTGAGGTGGAGTGCATGGTGGACGAGATCGAGGAGGTGAAGCCGTGAGCGAACAAAAGCACGAGTGCAGCCCCGAGAACGCCTCCAAGTTCCTGGACTGGATCGCGAACCGAGGCGGCGTCGCCGTCTGGCACAGCGCGAACCTCAGCAACCTGGGGGCGTCGTGGTCGGCCCCCTTCCGTTCTCCCGAGGGAGAGGTCCTGACCAAGCCCACCTGGCAGGCGTCGAGCGAGCCCTCTCGCGTCATCACCGACGCGAGCGAGATCGTTGTGGTCACGCGCCGCGAGGTCAAGCGTGTCAAGATCGCCGTCGAGCGGGGGAGCGGTCTCTCGGTCAACTTGACCTCCGCGTCCTCGCGGAGGCTCCGCAAGGCGGTGGACGACGCGACGGAGGCCCTTCAGAAGGAGACCGGGATCATCGGTCCTGGCGCCTCGTACCACTTCGACTTCGACGAGGCCGACAGGCGTATCGCCGTGGTCACGGTCCCGGGGCGGGTCGTGAGCCTCGCTGCTTGGCGTGATGCCGTCGCAGAGCTAGACGAGCGTACCAGGTGGGAGGTTCACGGCGCGGAAGGGTCGAGGATCCTCCCGCGCGAACCTCACGGAAACGCAGGAGGGGAGCTATGAGCAAGGCCCACGACGCGGTCACCGAGATGATGACCTCGAAGGTCGACATCCAGAATCTCTACAAGGTCAAGCACCCTAACCTGTACGAGAAGCTCGTGCTCGACCTGTCTCGCGAGATCGAGCGGAAGAGGGACCGCGAGTACGTCTCGATCTCGTGGGCCTCGCAGGTCGAGGCGGCGGCCTACTTCAACGAGCACGGCTTCGTGCTCGCGCTCGACCACATGCTTACGCTTCGCGACACCACCAACCACAAGGGATAACACCCATGCTCATCACCAACGACAAGGGCCGGCGATTCCTCGTCCGCTTCGTCTACCAGGGCGACAGGTACGGTCTTGACGACTGCCTCACGCACGAGAACCCAGACCCGATGGTCGAGTTCTACGACGACACGTTCTCCGAGTCGAACGGCGGCAAGTTCGGGGAGCGCGGACAGTTCGTGTCGAGCTACTACGTCTCGACGCTCGCGAAGCACGACGTCGTGCTGCCTCCCACGGGCCTCTGCCTGGACGGCGGCAACCGCGAGGCGTGGAGCGTGGACGCCGAGGCGCTTCGGCCTGTCATCGACAGGTGCGCGCAGATCGTCCGCGACCTTGGCCTTGCCAAGTACGTGGAGAACCAGAAACCATGAGCAACAAGCCTGAGCTATGCTTCGCCGTGCCCGGCGCGGACTCCATCGTCGATGTCATCGACCCGGAGACCGGCCGCAGCCGCTGCTACGGACGAACGCTCGACGAGGTTCGCGCCGAGAGCCCAGGAGCCGAGATCATGACCTTCGAGGCCCACTGTGCGGCGAAGGCCGCGCGACAGGACACACCCCTCGAATGGATCGCGACGAGCGAGGCTCGCTATTACGAGATGCTCGAAGTTCTACCACCCGCAGCCCAGCTCGGGTACGCGTTCCTCGTGGGCGAGCCCTACGACCACCACGCCCTGACGGGTCGTCCACGCTTCTCGTGCTTCAAGCGTGAGGCGGGGCGGTACTTCAGGTCTTCCCGTCCCATGGCGTTTGCCGAGTTCCGCCTGATGTTCGGCGGACGCTGAAGCCCACGACTCACGACCACCCACCACCTGAAGGAGTGACCCAATGAGCGACAACAAGGTCCGAGACGCCTGGCGCCTCATCCGAGCCGCCGCGAGCGCGGCGAAGGAGCCGCGCGCGAAGGAGCGGATCGAGGAGATGGACGTCCGCGACCACGTGGACGACTTCGACTTCGACGAGCCCGTGGTCGCGGTGGGCAACTGGAACGAGATCAGCGTCTACCGACAGGTCACCGGGGCCACGGGAGGCGGTCACCACGAGACCCTCGACGTCACACCCAAGCGGCTCGCTCGCGCGCTGGAGAAGATCGGGGTCGAGCTGGCCTGGTCGGACTGCGTCGACACGTGCGACGACTGCGGCAAGCTCCTCAACACGAATCCCCACAGCTACGGCTGGCAGCCGCGATACGTCTGTAGCGAATACGGGACGTGCTGCCTGGAGTGCCTGGACCCCGTCCAGCACCTCGAAGGGCTGGAGGGCCAGCCCAACCGCGCAAACAACGTTCCTGACGTCGACCCGACCGAGCACGGTTACTTCCTCTTCGAGGAGGGGCTGGAGCACGGCTGGCACCCGGGCCAGGACGCGAGCCCCGAGGTGATCGCGAAGGCCATGCGAAAGCGCGGCATCGAGCGGTTCCTGTTCCATATCGACGACATCGGACAGTTCGATATGAAGTTCTCCGTCTACGTCCACGAGGACGAGCGGGGCAAAGTGGGCGCCAAGCGCTGGCACTGCAAGGGATGCGGGCACGACCAGGCCGGCGACGACTGCGACGAGCTGGAGTGCGAGAAGTGTGGGGAGTGTGACTGGACGCCGCTGGCTGAGCCGCTTACGCGTGAGGAGGTGAACGGGCCGTCCGTCTCCGAGGCCATGAAGCGTGGTCTCCAGGCGGCGACGGTCGCCTCCTCGGCGCTGACGGGAGAGGGCGTCAAGTACGTCAAGGTCATGGGCGACCAGGTCGTGGAGGCGAGGGTCATCCCGCCTGGCGAGTTCGCGGAGAAGGGAGTCGGGAAATGAGGAAGAGGGGGATCGGACTGGTCCTGCCGCTGTTCGAGAAAGCGGCTGAAGAAGCGAAGGCGTCCTCAAGCGAGGACCCGGAAGAGAGGAGAGAACCGATGAAGCGAGCGCCGCCGCTGAAGGTGGAGTGTGAGGGGAAGCTCGTTCACGCGAGCACCAAGCGCATGGTCTGGCATGTCACGATCGGAGAGGTCTACGAGCCGGCAGGCAACCTCATCGACAAGACCCCCAAGACGCTCCTCGCGGTGGGGCTCGTGGGCGAGGAGTGGCAGGTCTCGATAGGACCCGCGACCGGAGAGCGAGGGCGCTCTCGCGGGATGCACCTCGTGAGCTTCCTCAAGCGGTACGTCAAGGGAACCCCCGTGCCGCGAGTCCGGAGGCCCGAGAGGGTCAAGGTCGACAAGCCCTCCCCGGCTCAGAAGGAGGACGGGGACGCTCTGGCGCGCATCGAGGCCAAGCTCGACCTCATCCTCGCGGAGCTGGGCGTCAAGTCGATGCCCTTGTGACCTCACGGTCGCGAGCCATAAGACAGGGGCCCAAGCGGGTACGACAGGCGCCGAGCGCTCGGCAAACCGGCGTGAACGTGGGTCCGAAGAACGGGAAAGCCTAGACCCGCCCCTGTCTTCTGTCTCGCGACGCGCAAGCTGAACCACCCACCACAACAAGGAGAGACCATGAGTCACGAGATCACGATCAAGATGTCCGAGACCGCCCCCGTCCGGATCGATACGCGGGACTGGCCGCTCGTCGCGCAAGTCGACGCGCACGATGGTGCGCTGAAGTGCCAGGCGGCCACCGAGTGGACGATGTGCGTGCGTGAGCACGCCGACGGACGCCGGCTCGTGTACGGCTGGCAGGAGGCGGGCAACGGGGGACAGTACGCAGGTTTCGAGCCCACCCTCGCCGGCTTCCTGGTCGATGCGTTGGGCGCCCACTGCGCCGAGAGGGAGACAGTCCGCGCCATCCGACGCGTGGCGGGGATCCTCAAGAGGGACTCGCTTGCGAGAGACTGCATCATCGCCTTGCCTGCAACGGTGCTGCGGTGAGGATCCCGTCCGCCACGACGCTGGAGAAGCTCACGGGCGGCGACCGGGCGCTCGCGCTCAAGGTGCGCCGTGTCCTCGACGGACGACTCAAACCGTCTGACGCGAGCGAGGCCGCTGCCAAGTGGGCGGCCTCGTGTCACCACCGGATCCGCTCGACGAGCCACGAGCTGATCCTGGAGGCGTGCGACGATCTCTTGGGCGGATGCGGGGTCGAGGCGATTCGACCCGCATGCGATCCCCAGCACTATGACGAGGGGATCCGGATGTGTCCCGCGTACAGCTACGTCAACACGGGCGACCAGTACGCCTGGACCCTGGTGCGGGACCATGAGGACTCGCGGTGGCGCGTGATGTCGTGGGAGGACGCGGTTCTCCGCCACAACAAGAACTGCTCGGCATGCCGAGAGAGTGTCCATGACCTCGGGTAACGAGCGTGAGTCATGGCGTACTCGGCTTACGCGTGAGTCTTGGAACCATCGTATTCAGCAGGGATACGCCGAGCCGCGAAGACCGTCTCACGTCTACTGTCGAGAGGGGCAACGCCTCACGCGCTCCTACTATACGCCCGACTCTTCAGGCTGGAGGCCCGACCGACCGTCTCCACGCAAGTGGAAGACGGACGAGTCACGGCAGAGACGGAAAGATAGTCGAGATCGCAAGCACGCTCTCGGTCACCACAAGCGAATGACCTGGCTTGCCGAGAACAACTGGTCGCTGGCCTGGTCGACGTGCGGTCATTGGGTGCTGGGACCGTCTCTTGGGACCTGGGATCAGTACCCTCGATCGAAGAGAATGCGACAGCGCGACGCACGACAAGCGAAGATCCAAAACAAGAAGAGAGGTCCCGATGGGCGGTAAGCAGCAGAGAGACGCCGAGGCCGAGGACATCGCCGGGCGCCAGGTCCTCGCGAGCGCGGAGCGGGCCGAGGCGACGAAGAAGGGGATGGAGGAGCGGGGTTTCGTTCCGCGCCGTCAGCAGGTCCCCAGTCCTGGGGTGGGCGAGGCGAAGGCCGCGCTCAACGAGGCGCGCATCTGCCTGGAGGAGGCGCGTCAGGCCTTGGCCTACCGCTCGGGCGAGGTCGACTGCGCGGACGTCATCACGCTCTGCGCTTACGCGCAAGTGGCGGTGTCGAGCGCGCTCAACGCGGCGCGAAGCCTGAGCGAGAAGGAGAACAAGCCATGATGCACAAGTCCCGTGTCTTCCGTGTCTCGGACATACGCGTACCTGGCGAGACGTTCTCGCCCGCGAGCCTGGCTAGGGCGCTCACCGAGCGCTCGTGGTGCCTCTGCAACGGCTTCCGTATCGGTCGCCTCGTCTTCTTGAACGACTCAACGGGCGAGGACAGCGCGCAGGAGTTCGCCGTCTTCGACGAGAAGATCGGTAAGCAGGTCGAATCTCTGACCTGCTCGTGGATGAAGAAGGAGGAGCTGGAGCCCATGATCGTGAAGCTGCTCGCGGGCGAGGGCGGCTGCGAACCGTGGGGCGTGATGCCCAGCCTCGCGCATCCGGAGGGTAGCTGCCCGAGGTGTGCGTAGATAGCTGAGCCGGAATGAATCCTTGCGCGTAAGCAAGAGAAGGAGAAGAGAGTCATGAAGCTGGGAGAAGCGATCCTCGCGGGCGAGCCCCGTGCCTACGGTCAGCTCTCGGACCTGATGCGGTCTCAGGGCAAGCGGTACAACGACGTCCTCGCCAAGGTCCGGGAGATCTTCGTCGAGGCGGGCCGCACCGTGCCGAGCGACGCGGACATCGACGACAAGTTCCGCGAGTCCGAAGACCTGGAGTCGCAGGGATGAGGTGGAAACGTCATCTGCCGCAGGGGGAGGTCAAGGTAATCGACTTCTTCCTCAGGGGAGGGGATAGCCCTGTAAGGGATCTCGTCTGTCAGCTCCTCGATCGCATCGAGATGAACGAGAGCACGAAGACCCACCACACCTATCCCGCAACGCTCGCAGCCTGCGAGGCGCGGGTCGAGGCGTACCGCTACGCCATCATGACAGCGATCCGTATCCAGGAGGCTTACGATGAAGATCACCGCCGAGAACCTGCGTGAGCACACGCAGACCCACACCAAGAGTAACTCCTGGTGGATGAAGGACGCCAAGGGGATCCCCCTGTCCCGCGTCTGCGGAGAGTGCATGGAGGCCGTCAAGCGCCGCTACAAGCCCGAGGTCTTCGGCCTGCGAGGTCGCTACGAGGACGCGGTCGAGGAGAGGATCGAGCCCGATGACTACTAAGAAACCCAACTCCGAGCTGTTCCGTCTCCTGCGGTTCGCCATCCGGTACCCGGGCTGGCACGTCTACCAGACGGACGCGAGGCCCCACGTGCAGCGCGGCGAGGCGCTGGGTCTCTTCGAGATGGACCGCGAGAACAAGAAGTTCCGGCTCCCTCGCGGGAGCATGGAGGAGTCAGGCGACGCCCGCCGCATCCTCTCGGAGCACGACGGTCACCGAGTTACGCGTAAGGGGGAGCTGAACGGCTACACGGCCTACTGCCTCGACTGCTCCGAGGGATTCTACGATGTGCCGAGGCAGGACATCTGCACCTCGTGCAACCTTCCCTACGGAGACCACTACGGCGAGCAGTGTCCGGACAAGGACACGGACTACTCCCCGCCGCCCGTCCACTCGGGAGAAGACCCGCGCATCATCGAGGGACTTCTTGCCCCGTCCGAGCCGGTCGGTAACCCGGGCTCGTGCAACAAGCGAATCGTGAGCAAGCCTCTCCCCACCGGCTTTCTCCGGTGTGAGCTGGCGTGGGGACACGACGGAGAATGCCAATGAAAGCAGCAACGAAGAAGCAGATTGTGGTCAGCGTCGAGGTCAAGGTCGAGGTCGACCCCGACTGGATCGAGTTCGTGACGGGCGGTCCCGAGGGGTTCGTGGACGTCTTCTTCCGCAACGGCTACACCGGCTACTGGCTCGAAGGGATCGAGCACAGCCCGGACCCCAAGCTGGGCTGGCTCGCCTACGAGCACGCCGCCGAGGACCGGCACTCGACCGACGAGGAGAAGGCGAAGGCGAAGGCGGCCTGGCGCAAGGGCATGCCCCTCCCCGAGAACTTCCACGCCCTCAACCTCGAAGCGGCGACCAAGTCCTGGATCGCGGGCGTCAAGCGTAAGGGCGTGGGCTTCTACGAGGACGGAGACGGCGAGGACTACGAGGTCGCCATCCAGGAGGGGCTCCTGGGGAAGGTGGTGTACGGATGAAGTGGATCATCGACTCCAAGGGAGATCCCTCCGTAGGGATCTGCGGCAACTCGGCCACGGTCGAGACCACACTGGACTCGGGCAAGGACAAGGAGCACCTGGAGTTTGTTCGGGGCTGCCTCCGCGTTGCGTTTGAGGAGATCTTCGACGACTCACGCGTCGTCGTGTGGACAGAGGCGGAGTTCGAGGAGTTCACGAAGGAGGACGCAGAATGTTGATTGCTCCCATGATCCGGGCCGAGGTCGGCCTGGAGACGGCGGTGGAGGGGCTCAAGATGAGCCTGACAGAGCTGAAGGACAAGCCTCCCGGGGACTCGGTCGTCGAGGCCGAGATCTCGGTTCTCGATGAGCTTCTGGGGAGGGTGGTCGACGTTCGCGACGACTTCCAGCTCTACAAGCGGGTGCGCGAGGGAGAGCCCTTGACGGCCGAGGGAGAAGAGACGTGAGGCGCCCGCTCAAGAGCGATGTGAAAGGAGGGACGGATGAGTGGTTCTTCCGTTTCAAGTCGCACGCTCCCAGCGAGAACAAGGTCACGATTCGGGTGACCGAGAGCGAGCGGGACGGAAAGATCCTGATCGACATCGAGAGCATCGAGGGGGACGTCAGCGTTCGCCGGGAGAGGCTGCGATGACGCGCTGTCTTCTGCTAGGAGTCTTGTTCCTCGCGGCGTGCGGCGGAGCCGTGGCGCCGGGAGCGAGGGACGCGGGCCCGCCTGATGCTACCCTCGACGCGGCCCCCACCTCCACGACGATCACCCGGCGCGAGGCCGGCGAGCGTCTCACCTCCCTTTGCAGCGAGGGGTTGTGCTCGGCCCCGGTCTCTCCGGAGGATGAGGCGGTCTGCGTGGCGGAGGTCGCAAAGGCGTACGACAGCGACGCGCCCTTTCCCTGCGACCGGGAGACGCTCGTGAGCTGCCTGGAGAGCTACACGGCCTACAAGAGGGCCTCGTGCGAGGGACCGTCTCTACAAGGACCTTCGGCGTGCGACAAGTGCAAGTGACCCAAGAAAGAAGGTTGACGGTGCGAATGCTCCTCACTACGTTCCTCGTCGTGCTCTCCGCCTGCACGGTCGCTACGGCGGGCACGAGGACGCTGGCCCCTGGCGAGCCTGATGTCGAGCTACCCGACCCTCGAACGCTGCCGCAGCCGCCCGACGCCGGGCGCTGAGCAGGCCTGAACGGAGGTCCCCTGCTTACGGCTTACGCGCGAGCGACCTGATATTAGGTACTTACGCCGTACCCCTTAGAAAAGAACCTCTCGATAAGACTTTTTGCTTGCGACCTAACCTTCACCGGGGTACGACCCCACCTGTCACGGAGAAAAAGAACATGACGAGCCGCAGCCACGCACACCAGATCGGGGTCGCCAAGACGGTCCCGTTCAGCCAGATCTTCATCGACCCCAAGGTCAACAGCCGGAAGAAGCTCAAGGGGATCCCCGAGCTGGCGAAGAACATCGACCAGAACGGTCTCCAGTCCGCGCTCACCGTGACCAACGGCGGCGACGACAAGGCCCCCTACACGCTCTGCGCGGGCTTCCGCCGTGCGGCGGCGCTCAACGTCCTCGGCTGGGGGAACAAGCCCGTCAACATCATCGTCGTCGAGACGGCGCCCGACGCCAACCTCATCGAGAACGTCCAGCGCGCGGACCTGCCCGCGCTCGACCTCGCGGAGCGCATCTGCGCGATGATCGATGGCTCGTACTACGTCCCGGAGGGGGTCGAGGCGAAGAAGTACACGAAGGCGGAGATCGCGGGCATCCTCTCGAAGTCCGCGAGCCACATCCAGAACTACGTCCGCGTCCACAACGACGTGACCGACGAGGTCAAGGCGCTCGTCAAGGACCACGAGCCGAGCGCCCGCATGCTCTTCGCATGGGCCGCGATGAGCGCGCCCAAGCAGCTCGAAGCGGCGACGGCCTGGGTCAAGGACCAGGACCAGCTCGCCAAGAGCGGCAAGACGCGCAAGGCCAAGTCGAAGGACGGCGGCGGCGGGTCCTCCTCTCCGGGCAAGAAGATCCTCATGGAGAAGTACGAGCAGCTCGCCTGGAAGGGCGAGAACGTCAAGGGCAAGGGCGGCGAGATCGCTCAGGCCGCCGCCGAGGTGCTCGGCTTCGTCCTCGGGGTCGAGGGTCACAAGCGCTTCCCGACCGAGATCTTCTCGGCCGAGGACGCCAAGGCGTACAAGGCGGCCATGAAGGACGCCGAGACGGAAGAGGTCGAGGAAGAGGACGGCGAGGAAGAGTGAGCCTCGCAGCGTAGACGCCTCCCGCGATGCCGCAAGCGGCGGGAGGCGATCTTCGCGTCCATGAAGGGACGCGCCTGGTTGGCGCCAAGTGAGGTTCGATCCCTCGCGTCCCCCTGAGAGCCTGAGATCGTCACCTTCGGCCTACCCCCCCAGTTCGAGGGCGGTCGAGGGCTCTCTTTTATCCACGTCTCGTCAGAACGAAACCATGGCCCTCAAGATCACCCTCAGCCTGGAAGGAGCGTTCGCGGTCATCCGCATCCGAGGCTTCCTCGGGGAGCGCTTCGGTGACTACCGCAAGGCGGTCGAGGGCGCGATCTACAACACGAAGGCTAAGGCGAACTACGCGACCATCGACAAGGTCCCGGGCATCATCGTTCGTCTGAGGGAGGCCGACTTCTCGGTCGACTGCGACGAGGCGCTGACGCGGGCCCTCGCGGAGCACACGACCCAGCTCTGGAACGACGTCCAGGCCGCCAAGGAGCGCGCGAAGGCGTTCGACGAGGCGATGCAGGAGAAGGTCAACCCGAAGACGGGCAAGCCCTTCTACCTCTACCCCTTCCAGCACTCCGGGATCTCCTGGCTGAGCATGAAGTTCGGGGCTCTGCTCGCGGATGACATGGGGCTCGGAAAGCTCCAGCCCGTAAGCGAGCCAGTGCTTACGCCATGCGGCTGGCGGACGATGGGGGATCTGCGCGTGGGGGACCACGTCATCGGGTCGAACGGTCTACCCACGAGGGTGCTGGGTGTCTTTCCTCAGGGAGTCAAGACGCAGTATCGCGTGACGTTGACGGACGGTGCGTGGACACGCGCAGGCGCCGAGCACCTCTGGTACGTGGAGACGCCGAACACTCGCTTTCGCAAGACTCCAGGCCGTGTGATGAAGACGTCAGAGTTGATGTCAGCCGGCCTACGATACGAGCCTTCAGGGGTGAGTCGGACGCAGGACGCGAATACCCGAAAGAGGGGTAACAGCAAGTGGTTCATCCCGCTGAGCAAGCCGGTTCAGCTTGCGCGTAAGGAACTGCCGGTCGAGCCCTATCTGTTGGGCGCCCTTCTGGCAAACGCCAACCTCGCAAATTCCATCGTTCACTCCGGGACAGACGAGCAGAGAGTTGAGTTGAGGAAGGTTCTTCCAGACGACATCGAGCTGGTCTTTGTTGACAGGTGTTCGTGGAGGCTGAGGTCTAAGATCGAAGGTTGCAACACCCTCACGAGAGCCCTGAAGAGTCTGGAGGTCCACGGTCACCTCAGCTACACCAAGTTCGTCCCTAAGGACTACCTGATGTCTTCTGTCGAACAGCGCCTCGCACTTCTTCAGGGGCTCTGCGACAACGACGGGTGCGTCTCGGAAGACGGTATGGTCGTCGAGTACAACACGGTCTCTCCGCAACTGTGTGAGGACGTCCTTGAGCTGGCTCGTTCTCTCGGAGGCTCAGCGTGGGTGAGCACCCGTACCCCCGTCTACGAGTACAAGGGTGAGAAGCTAGAAGGTCAGACGGATCACCGCATCCGTCTTGCGATGCCCGAAGGAACGAACCCCTTCCGGGTACCCTTCAAGAGGGACCGTTTCAGATCCAGGACGAAGTACCCGGCAACGCACGCCATCGACTCCATTGAGGAGTGCGGAGAGGAAGAGGCTGTCTGCATACGCGTCGAGGCCGAGGACCACCTCTACGTCACGCGGGACTACATACTGACCCACAACACTATCCAGACGATCGCTGCGATGCCGGCGAACGCGGCGGTCCTGGTCATCGGCCCGGCCGTGGCGAAGAGCGTATGGCGCAAGGAGCTGGGGGACTGGCGCCCGCACTTGCGCGTAAGCGTCCTGTCGGGGCGAGGCACCTTCCGCTGGCCCAAGGCCGGCGAGGTCGTCATCACGAACTACGACATCCTCCCGAACACCCACACCGAGGAGTGTCTCGCGGCTCGCAAGGACAAGAAGACCAAGCTCGAAGGCAAGCACGACAAGAACTGCCTCAAGGCCCAGGGTAACATCTTCGTTCCCGCGCTCCAGGCGCTCGCTAAGACCTGCAAGGGCTGTCTCAAGCGCTGCGACGTGGCGAAGGAGTGTACGGGCTGCCTCCCCTTCCTCAAGGAGGTCCCGGACAACATGGTCGTGGTCTTCGACGAGGCCCACAACCTCAAGAACGGCAACGCCCAGCGCACCGTGCGCGCTCGCGGGATCTCGGGCGCGGTTCGGGCCAAGGGAGGCCGCGTGTGGCTCCTCACGGCGACTCCGCTCATGAACCACCCTGTCGAGCTGTGGTCGGTCTTCCAGGCGGCGCTCATCGCGCAGGAGGTCTTCGGGGACTTCAAGACGTTCCTCCGCCTCTTCAACGCCAAGGCCGCCTCGGAGTTCGGGGGCTATCTGTTCGGGACGCCCGAGACCGAGGAGATCGCCGAGCGCATGCAGCGGGTCATGCTCCGCCGCATGAAGAAAGACGTCCTCCAGGAGCTTCCGCCGAAGGACTGGCGTACGGTCACGGTCGAGGTCGACAGCAAGGCCCTCAAGGCGTGCGACGCCTACGTGGCGAAGTTCGGGGGTGTCGACAAGATCGCGGAGACCCTCGACAAGACCCTCGACTTCAAGACCATGTCGATGGTGGCTTCGGCGCTGGCAGCGGCCAAGATCCCCGCGATGCTGGATCTGGTCGACAGCTACGAGGAGCAGGAGGAGCCGCTCGTGGTGTTCTCCGCCCACCGCGCTCCCATCGACGTCCTCGCGAAGCGCGCCGGCTGGGGCGTCATCACGGGAGACACCACGAACGAGGAGCGTGGGAGGCTTGTCGAGCAGTTCCAGGCGGGCGAGCTGAAGGGCATGGGCTGCACCATCCGGGCGGGCGGCGTCGCTGTCACCCTCACGCGATCTTGCAACATGGTCTTCGTAGACCGGGAGTGGACGCCTGCCCTGAACGTCCAGGCCGAGGACCGGATCAGCCGCATCGGACAGGATCGTCCGGTTCTCATCACCATCCTGGTCGCGGACCACCCGCTCGACGAGCGTGTCACGGAGCTAACGACCGCGAAGCAGATGCTGATCAACGCGAGCGTGGACGGGGCTCGCGAGATGCAGGGCTACGACGAGGAGAGGGAGACGGGGACGTGAAGAAGGATCTAACCAAGAGGCTCGTCAAGGCGGTCAAGCTTGCGCGTAAGGACAAGAAGCTCAAGACCTCCAAGGTGATAGGGCTTGCGCGTAAGGACAAGAAGCTGAAGCCCGAGAGCATCGCCTGGTACAAGGCGGAGTGGTCCAAGATGACCAAGGGAATCGACGTGGTCTCGGACGCCTTCCTCACGGGCCTCGCTCAGCTCTCGTACGAGAACAAGAACCTCCGCAAGCGACTGGCGGCCCTGGAGGCGATCCTGCTCGCCCAGATGTTCGGGAGGGTCGAGATCCGAGGAGACCTCCACCTCATGGAGTGTGCCAAGAGGCGGGACCCTGACCATGTCTGCACGTGCGGAAGCACACCCGACGAAGAACGCGGAAACTAGGAGAGACTGAAGATGCCTTACATCAAGGGTGCGAAGGGTTCCAAGCCGAAGACGGCTGTGGAGCCCGTGAAGACGGAGCCTGCGAAGCCCGTGGACGATCTCGACGATCTGGAGGGCATGGAGCCGGTCGTCCTCTCGGACGAGGACAGGGCCCTGGTCTCGAAGGAGATCGAGGCGATCGACAAGCTCACGCCCGAGGTCCGTACGGCGCTCATCGACGAGATCATGACGCGCTACTGCTCGATGTGCTCGGAGTCCCTCGACGAGGACGGCGACTGCCCCGAGGGCTGCGATCCCGACGACATGCTTGATGACGAGGACGACGAGGACGAGGACGAGGAGAACGGCGACGGCGAGCCCGACGAGGACGACGACAGCGAAGGCGAAGAGACAGAGGAGACACCGTGATGGAAAACATCGACCCGAACACGCTCGCCACGAAGAACGAGGACGCGGCTCCTCCCGTGGTGGACGAGGACACCGACAAGCTCATCGCGAAGACCGAGGCGCGGCTCGCGGAACTCAAGGCGAGGGTCGTGCTCCTCGCCGCCCCCGCCCACGTCGCGCCGGAACCCGTCAAGGTCGTCGCGCCGGAACCCGTCAAGATCGTCCTGCCGCCTGGCAAGCCCATCGAGTGCGATCCTGTCGCGGCTAAGCCGAACGAGATCGTCCAGGTCATCACCCAGCTTCCGCCCAACTCGGTCCTCCGGGGGCTCAAGGTCTCCGACGGTCTGAAGGTGTCGGCCGTCATGGTCGGTCGCTCGGTCTTCCCCGCACCCGGAAGCTCAGGCTCCTGGGAGGAGTGCATCGGCAAGGTCGTGCCGAACCAGTCCTTCCTCATCCTGCTCGTGCAGAACATGACGCAGGAGCACCTCGTCGCTCGCGCGACGTGGTACGTCACGGGGGACGGCGCGAGCGTTCATCCCTCTCAGGCGACGCAGGCGACGCAGGCTCCGCGCCCAGCGCCGGCTGCGCCGCCTGAGAACCTCGCTGGGCGAACCGCACACGTGGCAGCGGCAGCTCCTCTCTTCCACGACGGCGCCTCGCAGGGCTACGGCCTGAACATGCCCATGCCCAACATCCCCGCGTCCAGGGCCGTGACGCCGGGGACCAACGAGGTGTGCATCCTCATCCAGCGCGGGGAGTGCGAGAGGCTCCTGGCGAGCCTGTCGGGTGGCCAGGCTATCTCGGAGCACGAGAAGCCCTCGATCGTCAGGCAAGTCGCCTCCGCTCTGCAACGTTGAGGGGTAGAGACGATGAACACCAACACACAGCAGCACCTCTGCCTCTCCGGTCTTCCCTCGTGCTCGGGCGTGGTGCCCTGCGTCGTCTGCCTTCGCTTCGTGATGGAGAGGGTGGTCCCGCGCGCGATGTGGCTGGCGGGTCCCCCCTTCAACACGGACGCCAACTACGCCGCTCTCTTCATGAGGGCTTACGCGCAAGCTGCGAAGGACGGCTCGGACCAGGCTCTCCAGCACCTCCAGCCTCAGGCGGCTCAGCCGCCTCTGGCAACGCCCCCTCCTCAGAGTCAAGCCGCACCCCCTGAGCCCGAGCCTCAGCCGGCCCTCACCGAGGAGGAGTATCTTGTCCTCTTCCAGCGCTCACTCCTCGACGGCTCGAAGAGCATGACTCCGGAGCACCGCGTGCTCATGGGCAAGGGCGTCCTCGAAGGGACGCTCGAAGGCTGGGCGCAGCTCACCGACGCCGAGAAGAACATCATGAGGCAGGTCTTCTTGCCTCCGCTCCACGGCGATGCGTCTTCGCCCGAAGAGAACCTTGCAGCAGAAGAGGATGACGACGCGGCTCCCTCGAACGAGAGCGCGAAGAAGGTCGTCGAGGCCATGCGTCGAGGGACGCTCGACGAGAACACGCTGGCGCCGCCTCCACCGGCCCCGCCAGCGGCACAACCACCCGAGGCCGCTCCCGCTGCACCCGCAGCAACGGTCTCGGACAAGGCTCTTGGGGAGCAGCCCCTGACTGCGTCTCAAGAGGGTCACGTAGGGAAACAGGGAATCGCGAACAGTGAACAGTCTGCCTCGGCGCCGGTCGCCGGGGCTCAAGGAGTCGATCAATCATGAGCAACAAGACCACGAACAAGGGCCCCGTCGCTACCTCCGGAATGTCCGACAAGGACCTGATGGGGCTCCTCGATGCCCTCATCGCGAAGGGCGCGCAGGAGCTTTCTCTCGACCGGCTGATGTGGAAGGCGGAGAGCTGCGGCAAGTTCCCCGTCGTCGGCTACATCATCAGCATCAACGACATGCCGCAGGCCGATCGCGCGGACAACCCTGACTGGAAGGCGTTCATCTTCCGGACGTCGTACGACACGCGCGGCCTCAACCGCAACGGCGACATCGTCCCGGTCAAGGCGGGCTCGGAGATCGTCGTCCCGGCGAACTACGAGCTGGCGACGAACCTCGCTCGCTTCGCGCTCGACCCGAGCGAGATGCACGAGCTGGGGATCGAGGTCAAGGGTCGTGACGACATCGGAGGCGGCAAGAAGATGTGGCGCTTCCGCGTCATCGCGACGGGCAACAAGGAGGTCCGCTCGGCGGCCTACGCGCTTCCGGCAGCGGCGGTCGCCGGTCAGCTCGGCGCGGGCGGCTTCGACCCGGCGACGGGCGAGGTCAAGGACAAGGTCGGCGTTCCGGCGACGGCCTGAGCGCTTCAGACCCGAGGTGAACCATGGCACGTACGCCTACTCAGACCTCCGAGATCCTCGCGCAGGACATGCAACGGCTCCTTCGCATCCTGCGCAGGGCTCAGGACAACACCTCACGCCCGCGCAAGGATAACGAGGATCTCATCCGCTGCCTGAACCGCAGCATCGAGATCCTCTCGAAGGCTGAGCGGGTTGTACCTGCCGCGCCGCTCCCCGGGAGGAGAGCGGCAACGGGGTGAGAAACACGAGAACCAGGCGCCTATCCGCTAGGCGCCTGGGTCTCTCACGGGGCTGACAGGTTTCGACGGAGGGCTAGAGGAGTGTCTGCGTGCAAAGGGTGACCGGGACCTTTCAACTCCGGTCAATGCTAGTCGCCAACGACAACGCATCCCGCATCGCGGCCTAGCGCCGTGATGCCGATTCCGAGCCAGATCGTCCTGGTAGCTTAGGAGTCGTCAACCACAAGGGCTGGATCCCGCGCGGCGCACCCCGGCGCGAGGGTCGAGAGGAACAGGGAGGCTAGGACGCGGCCGAACCCGCGCACCGTGCTCGTGAGGTTCACGAGCCACGCACGTGGACGAAGACACTCAGCGAATCTTTCGGACCCCGGTTCGATTCCGGGCAGCTCCACTGGAAGGGAGACGCGCATGCCGATGGCGCGTTGTTTAGCCGGTACGAGGGTCGCCGGTTCCCGCGAAAGACCCGGGAGCAAGAGCATGAGCAAGAAGACGGACGCAGCGGTCGATCGCGTGTCAACACTCATCGACGAGTTGAGCGCGCCCAAGGCGATGACCGAAGAGGAGGCTCGTGAGTTCTACGGTGACCTCATCGACAACCTTCAGGTGAAGCTCGACTGTCTGAAGAGCGACGACTGAGAACGCTTGCGCGTAAGGAACCGCAGATATGGATGACGACAAGAAGGAAGAGGACAGGCTAGCCACCTCCCGGGAGGTGGCGGATGCGAGCATCTTGAGTGAGGGTATCCTGGGCCTCCTCGACGCATACGGCTGCCAACCTGGGGCCTCGGGTACGGCGATCATGCTGGGTCTCTCGATGGCGGTGGTAGAGAACGTGATCATTCAACCTGAGCCCTTAGAGGCGCTCGACGAGTTCGAGTCCGCAACAAGACAGGCGCTCACCGCTTTTCTCACCGATAGGAAGAGGTCGTGAGCAAGGAAGAGTGGGAGGCTCAGCACCCCCAAGGCTTCAGCGCTCGGGCTGGAGCCGTAGCGCGAGACTCTGCTCTCGACGCAGTGGAGAGGGCCGCTGACGAGGAGTGGAAGCGGAAGGCCTGGGAGGCGATCCTCTACGTCGCCAAGCGACGCAGCGCCTTCACGACGGACGCGGTCTGGTACATGCTCCAGGAGTGGAAGGTGGCCTCTCCCCGCGAGCCCCGGGCCATGGGGCCGATGGTGCTTCGAGGGAGACGAGAGGGGATCTTCGAGGTGACGGGGGACCGGAAGAAGTCGGAGCGCGTGGGGTGCCACCGCAGGCCCATCGACATCTACCGATCGAAGATCTTCGTCGAAGGATTCTTCCTGGGAACGGAAGACAGCCAGTGACGAAGGAGGAGGTCTACGACCTTGCGTGTAAGCGCTTCACCGATCCCCTGGTCATGCGCTTCGGGGACGAGTGCATACTGGGGTACTGGGTTCTTCGCGAGGGAGGAGCCTCAAACGTAACCCTCATGTTTGCGACCCCTCGCCAAGGGGTTGTGCTCGTGGAAGCGGCTTCGAGCTACAAGGCCCTCGCGGAGAAGGCGGGGCTCGTGGTGACAGTGAAGAGAAAGAGGACGAGATGAAGTGTAGCGAGAAGGTGACACGGTACGAGCACAAGAACATCATCGTGGTCGTGGAGGAGAAGCTGGACGGTGAAGGCTCCTACACGAAGAGCCGCACCACGGTGCAATTCCACAAGCGCGCGAAGCCTGCTGACGAGTCGTCGCACTGGAAGGGCTCTCTCGACGAGATCCGAGAGCTGGGTGAGGCGGTAGCGTCGACCCTCCTGACCCTCGCCCCTGGCTTCTTCGAGCCCAAGGTCGAGGAGCTTCCGATGGAGACCCTCAACGCGGGCGAGGGACCTCGGGCCGAGCCGCCGAAGCCCGGCGAGGGGGACGTCGTGATCCAGATGACCATCGAGCAGTTCAGCGACATCCTCGATGCCTCGAACGAGATCCTCTCCAACCCGTCAGACAAGCGGTCGTCGAGGCTGGCGCTGATGGTCAACAAGGCGATGGGCGGACGGACGATCTACTAGACTGGTTTCCATGAGCCTCAAGCGCCACAAGGGGATCCAGGCCCTATGGAAGAACGGTAGCCCGCTCTCAAGAGCGACCGAGAGGGCGCGTACCGAGCTTGCCGATCCGGAGCACGTCAAGCGTCTCCGCGTCGACAAGGATCTCTTCCGTGATCTTATCGAGCGCTTCCAGGCCAAGGAGCCGGGGACCTCGGACATCATCCTCAAGGCGCACCAGCCGATGCTCGTCAAGATCGTGCTCCGGTACTGTCGGTCGGCCGTGAACGACTACGAGGATCTTCTCCAGGTTGCGAGGCTCGCGCTCCTGGAGGGATGCGCGCGGTTCCAGTCCTCGGAGGAGGCGAAGGGCGCGCTCAGCTACATCTGGATCTACGTGAAGTCCTACGTGTGCCGCGCGCTCGCGGACGAGGGCTCGGTCGTGAAGATCCCTCCCTTCCGGTTCGACGACAAGCGGAACGGGCCAAGCGAGAAGAGAGACGGGGTCCGCTATCGCTTCGGATCTCGCTACGTCATGACGTTCAGCGAGATGGAGGACGAGATGCACGACGGGATGATTCATTCGTTCGAGGAGACCTTGACGGACGACCGACCTCTCCAGGATGAGACTCTCGACGGTGTCTGGCGCACAAGCTCGCTCAAGCGCGTGACGGAGAGGCTCCTTCGCTCGGTGACCCTCTCGAAGCGGGAGGTCGAGATCTTGAGGGCTCGCTTCGAGGGTCAGACCTTGAACGAGATCGGGGAGGTTCACGCGCTGTCCAGGGAGCGAGTGAGGCAGATCGAGCAGGAGGCGATGCACACGCTCCAGCACGCCCTGAAGCTGAGCATGCACAAGGAGAAGTCATGAAGTTCCTCGGCCTCCGGGCTCTCAAGGCGAAGTTCTCCAAGGCCGAAAGCATCGTCCAGGTTCGTGTCGTCACGAAGAACCGTAACGTGATCGAGATCGAGGGACCCGTCTCCGAAGAGGAGGCGAGCCAGATCATCAAGCTCTCCATGGGGGAGACAGCTTGCGGATGCGGAGACTCCAACTGTAACGACTGCGCGGGAGCAAGAACATGACGATTCCCCAGGGCTTTATCGAGATCGGCATCGACGTCCCCTACCGTAACCCCTCTCCTCCTATCGAGTACGACTTCGCCGTCGCGGTCTTCCGCACCGATCACCGCGTGCTCAAGCATGTCAAGGCGAAGTGGGAGATCGTCCTCGACGAGGACGGGAACCCCGAGAACCTCGATGCGTGGCGCCGGGCGATGGAGGCGTGCTACGAGCTGGGCAAAGCGGGACACGCTCCAGAGGCCGAGTGGTACCGCGAGGCCCAGGAGCTGTCGGAGCGTGTCGGAAAGCGCTGGGATGACACCCCTATCCCCACCCTGGTGGAGGCGCTTGCACGTAAGGAAGGGCACTGGCCGCTGGGGTTTCCGACCACGTCCGTTCCAGCAGGAGCCCAGGTGCGGATCTGCACGCAGCCTCAGATCCCCTTCCGAGGTCGTCGTCTCGTCCTTGGCACCGAGGAGATCGCGTCGAGGTTCCTGGTCCAGGACATCCGGGTAGGCAACACCTCCTACCTCTGCGGATGCTCGGCTATCCCGGGCTCCGTGTTCTCCGATCGAGCGTTTCCCATGTGGCTCAAGCTCCCTACCGCACAGGTCTCGCAGATGGTCATGCTTCTGCTGGAGAACGTGAGCGGTTCGCTCATCGGGGTCAGTCCGATGCTCCAGGGAGACGTCATCGAGCCCGACTACAGACCGATGAACCTCAACGCGATCTATGGAAAGCACGCCTACCAGCCGAAGCCTGGGGAGAAGATCCTCTACGAGGACTCCGACAGCGTCATCACAGAGAACGAGAGGGAGCGTCGCTGACATGGGGATCTGCTACCACGCCATCGTCGAGGTCGCGCAACCCAACCTGATCATCGATCCCGCGACCGGGAAGTACGTCGATGGTCCCGGCAAGTGCTGGTGGGTCCTCGTCTCGGAGGTGAACTTCAACAAGAACCACGAGCTGAGCCGGCGCCTGTACGACCATCCGAAGGTGCAGCGGGGATGGCCTGAAGACGTGAGCGATGGGGCGAAGCGTGAGGCGAAAGACCGCTTCATCGAAGACGGTCTCCTGTGGTGCGACGCTTCGACGTACTTCGAGGCTCTCCGCATCGACCCTGACAAGCCAGGCGACTTCGAGGACGACGTCAAGGCGCTCTCAGGTCAGGCCGAGGCGCTGGAGGCCTTCCTCCTCGTCATGGCGCGAGAGCCTTGGGTCCGGGGGCTAAGACTCCTCTTCTGGGAGAGCTGAGGATACCATGAACTCTATCACGCTCCTGCACATGCTAGAGGCTGAGGCCCAGGTTGTCGCTCAAGACTTCGGCGGGTCGATCCAGACGACGGTAAAGGGTCGCAAGCTCTATGAGCGCATCCTGGAGATCGCGCTTAGGCACGCGGATCGCGAGATGCGGATGCGAGATGCGGAGGAGGGATGAAGAAGCGTATACGCAACACGAGCGTCAGCAAGGTGGTCGAGACCGATAGGACACTGCTGTGCCCTATCTGCCAGGTGACTTGTAACAAGACCGTGGTGGACGACCGCCACGATCTTTCTTGCGATGAGCACGGGATCATGAAGACGGCCAACGTGCTTTCGGACGCTTACATGACCGTCGTGTACCCGGAGTGGAAGGAGAAGCGATGAGGCTGGTCGTGATCGAGAGCCCCTACGCGGGAGACGTCGAGACCAACGTAGGCTACGCCAAGCGATGCGTCTGGGACTGCCTGCGCCGAGGCGAGGCACCCTACGCCTCACACCTTCTTTTTACGCAAGAAGGGATCTTGGACGACAGGGATCCAGAGGAGAGGCTCCTCGGGCTGTCGGCGGGTCTCGCGTGGGGCAGGAGCGCAGCGACCGTCGCCGTCTACCTCGACCGAGGGATCTCGGGCGGGATGCGTCACGGCATGCAGGCGTACGCGAAGGAGGGTATCCCCATCGAGCCCAGGCGACTCGACGGTGAGGTGACCGATGAGGACCGAAAGGCGGTGGAGGAGGCCTCTGCGGATGCAGGGTTCTCCGCGAGAAGCACGCTCGCTCTGGGCTCTCTGGACGACGAGCCATGAGCCACCCCCTCCTTGAGCGCGTCATGCACCTCGTGCGACTGGCGGGCTCGGACAACGACAACGAGGCCCGCAACGCCGCGATGGAGGTGTGTCGCCTCATCCGCGAGCACGGGATGACGGTCTCCGTCTTACCCAGCAACGTCGTACGCATGTCTCCGCCTCCCGGTCGCCCCATCGTCAGCAAGGAGGGGATTGGGGAGAGGACCGCGAAGGCCGCTCGCGAGATCCTGGAGCGTGTGGCTCACCCTGGAGCCGACATCCACTGGCCCGACAAGCGACCGTCTCCTGTGACCCCTATCAACCGCCCGAGACCTGTCGTCATGGCGAACGCCGTCTTTACGCCCGTCCAGATCAAGGCTCGGTGGGCGGGTCAGTGCGAGGACTGTCACCGTCCTTACGCGCAAGGAGACAGGCTATGGTTCAGGCGGGGTGTGGGGTGCGTTCACGAGACCTGCGATCCGGCCGCGTTGGTGTAAGAGGAAAAGTCATCATGAGCGAGAGTTTCAAGAGCGAGATAGAGAACGTCTTATCCTTCATATTGGCGATGGAAGACAAGCCCGCCACCTCGAAGGAGAATGTAGTCTTCGACATTCCCCGTGGCTTCTTCTCCGGTATGGAACCCTTCTACGACAACATCATCGAGTCGATGTCGGCCAGGCAAAAGCTCGTCACGCTGTACGCCTCAAACCCTTTCATCACTGACCTTACGATGGCTACTGAGCTGTCCAAGAATCTTGACGTCTCGATACTCCAGAACGTTACAGAAGGACCCCAGTACCGCTTCGGGATGTCTCGCTTCCGTACGGTGTCGCCCGCGTCGCTTCGAGGAAAAACCAAAGGCTCTTCTCACCTGAACATCGAGGTCACGACAGCTCTCGTTAGGAGAGATCTCTCTTACGATACAGCAAGGTCCTACATGGCGAAGGCGGGTACGGGATTCCGTCTTCTTGAGTACACGGATCCCGGCATAGGCTCTCTACCTAAGGAAGAGGCCATGTGCCTCGATGGTCAGGTACGTATCGCTATCGGAGTCGCGATGGCACGCCACTACGCGTGGAGGATAAAGCTTGGTTATCTCGGGTCTCCAGGCATCAGCCTATCTACGGATCCGGAGGGTGTGCTGGCCATCCTGGCAGCGCGAGATACGGGTGCGAAGGGCAACACCCGAGCCTCTCTCCTCCATTGGGTGACCGAGCACTGGAGGAAGAAGCGTTCCGAGCCTGGTGCTTTCAGTCGAGTAAGGGCTCATCTACGGGGTAAGACGAGCTTTGTGTGGGACGGGATCCACTGCGAGATCGTTCCCTCGCCAGCCGACGTTGCTTCCTACGAGAGGGGTGGCGGTCAGGTGTTCGCGCCTTGGGAAAGATGAGAACGAGTGCCCGACTAGCGCTACTCCTCGAAGCGGAGGGGTTCTTAGGTGTGGAGCTGTACCCCGCGAAGGGTCACTATCGGACGTCGAAGTATGCGGACGTCCACCGTTGGGAGGGCTATGCGACGCGCGACACTCTCTCCGTGTCACTCTACTCGTGGGACACCATGACGGTATGTGTGAAGCGAGGCGTCGTGGTCTCGAAGCGGGATCGTGGCTCTTCCGGCTTTGGTTACGAGGTCAGCGCCAAGTACCGTCAAGGACAACCATGAAGAAGTGCATCCTCTGCGTCATGCTCACGGGTCAGCGCAGTCACGTGCTGGAGCTTGTTCGCATCTCCCTCCTCAAGGACTCCAGCGGGACCCCCTACCTCGGAGCTGAGGTTGCGATGTGCTCCGCTCACCGAGGAGCGGTGGGTGTGATCGTGGAGGTGACGCATGGCGAGGTCCCCGAGACCCTCCTCTACGACAAGACGGTGAACTTCTTCGAGAGACCCAGCCCTCCCGGATCCGTCCCTCGTTGCGCCTCGTGCGGACACGAGGAGGCCGACCACGACGTCGGAGAGCAGGGGGCCTGCGCGATGGACTGCGAGTGCCTCTCCTTCGAGTCTCCCGAGGAGCGGCTTGCGGAGCCGTGAGCCTCCTCTGCGCTCTCTGTTTCGCCCTGGGCTTCCTCTTCGCTCGTCTTAGATCCGAGCCTCGCGCGAGAGGTCTCAGCCGCCAGGTCCCTGTCCCTCTCGCCATGGCGAGGTCGGAGAGGTCCAAGGGAGTCCTTGCGCGTAAGCAGCCCTAGAACTCCATCTTCTTCGTGACGGCGGGAGCACACTGCTTGCAGATGCTCTTGGGATGCTTACCGCAGTGGGAGCAGCTCTTGTCCGAGCACCCCTGAAGCAGGTCGAGCAGATCCTCTCCGCTGGTCAACGGGAAGTTTCCGTCGAGATCGAGGCTGTTGATGGTCCTCATGATGCTTCCCGAGACGATGAGCCCGCCCTCCATCTCGGCCGAGTCGTGGGCGATCGTCCTGACCATGTCCGGGTGCATCTCCAGCTCCATGACGATGTCGAAGAGCGAGGTTCCCTTCCTGATGAGACCGAAGACCCTTTTCGCATCAGCAGCCTGGTAGGGGACTTTGTTGAACCCCGACCCCTTCCCCTCGCCTGGGCGGCCCCTGAGCACGTTGGCGGCGGCCTCCTTGTTGTAGAACGGCTGGTTCTGCTTCCCTCGCTTCTCTGGCTTGAGGAGTCCGAGCCTCTCCTTTCGGCGGATGTACTCCTCGGTGACGCCGACGAAGGCAGCTAGCTCTGCCCTGGTGACGAGATTGTCTTCGGTCATGGTTGCGGTCTCTCCGTAGGTCTCAAGGGTGAGGGGGTGTCTGCGGCCACCCTTCTCCACCGTTTCCGTGAAAGCTGAACGAATCTGCGGGGTCGCGTAAAGAGTGCGCAAGGAACGCACCCTCTTCGCTTTCGGAGAGTAGGGCGCACCAAACGCCGACGCAAGCCGAGATACCTCATCCCGACGCAAAAGGATGGGGTACCTCTTTTTACTTCCCGCGAAGAAACCGCTTGCTGCTTACCCGCAAGCGAGGGGAAACTCTCCTGGTCAACGGACGCCGAGCGTCCTCGCCTTCCAAGGATCCTGGAGAACCTCTCACCATGTCGTTTCAGCTCTCCCGCCGTGACGTCGATTCGGCGTACGCCTACGCGAACCGGAACCTCGGCCGCATGCGCCGGGACCCCGACAAGAGCGAGGAAGGCGTCCTCAACAAGCTCCTGAACGCGGGAGAGATCATCGCGGGCGCCGCCGCCGTCGGCGTCGCCTCCGGTCGCTTCGGCCCGCTCAACATCGCCAACACGGCTGTTCCGGTCGACGCGGTCGGCGGCGTGGCGCTCCACCTCATCGGCTTCTGGCTCGACAGCAGCCTCAGTCGCCATCTCCACAACCTCGGCTCGGGCGTCCTCGCCGGGTACGCGACCAAGGCCGGCGTCGGTCTCGGGACCAGCCTCCGCACCAAGGCGGGCCTCTCGCCCGTCTCCGTCAGCGGTGACGAGCTGGGCATGACCTACGACATCGTGGGTCGTCACGAGCCTGCGGCCATGACCGGCGCAGCCTATGCGGCGCAACCCCTCACCGAAGCCGAGCTTGCCGCGCTCGCCCAGCAGGTGCGGTGATGAGCTGGGTAGCTACCGCAGGAGGCTTCATCCTCGGTCCCGTCGTCGGGGCCCTCGGCTCTCGCCTCATCACCGACAGGGTCAAGCCCAAGGATCTCTCGACCCTCCTCCTCATCGGAGCCGGCGTCCACACGGCCGCCGCCGCTCTCGCCTACTCGGTCAGCGAGTCCGCGCACGAGGAGAACGTCCACGCGTTCGCCTACGGCACGACCTGGGGGAGCGGCATCTCCGCAGGCCTCCTCGCAGCGGGCGGCATCTACGCTACGACGGACGCCGGCAAGCTGGCGCTCGGTCGCTTCAACCCTCGCCAGCCCGCCACCAGCGGGTATGGCTCTCCCTCCCAGATCAGCGGCGGGCGGCCCCACGGCCTCCTGGCGCTCCTCTCGGCAGCCAACGAGAAGGGCTACTAGAACTCACGCACGGAGAAACGGTCACTCAGGGCCGAGTAGGAGAGAGCATGGTGTCGCGCCGGGCTCCCTCTTCCAAGACCCCCAAAAGACTGCCCGCCACCCAAGGCGATCATGCCGACGGGGCGGACCACAACGTCACTTTTACCAAAGGAAAACATCATCATGTTCGACGACATCATCGGCGCGGCTGACTTCGCGTTCGGCGCGGAAGACATCGTGGGCGGCTACTCGGAGCTGGACGCCCTCTTCTCTGGCTCGGGCCCCATGATCGTGACCGGCGCCAACGCCGGCCTCGTCCCGGACGGCTCGGTCAACAAGGGCCAGCTCGCCCAGCAGCTCATGGCGCGCAACAGCGCCATGGTCGTGCAGCGCGGCGTCACGAAGGCGCGCGAGTTCCCGCTCGGCTTCCCCACCACGGCCATCGCGGCGACCGCGACGGCGAACGTCCAGACGCAGCCGCAGGTTCCGTTCCGTGGTCGTCGCATGACGATCCCGAGCGACATCGCCGGCTCGATCCTCGTCAACGACCTCAAGATCGGCAACGCGTCGATGTTCCCGAACTCGAACCCGGTCCCGGGTCGCATGTTCTCGGAGCTGGCGGTCGGCATCGACCTCAACCTCGACACGGCGCAGATCTCGCAGGTCGTCTCGCTCAACGTGACCAACACGTCGGGCGGCGCGGTCACGTTCAACGCGGCCATCATCGGTACGGTCGTCTACTGAGACGACGCCTCGGGCAAACGGAGGAGACTGGACTACCCGTCTCTTCCGCAGCCTGGGGAAAGGGACATCGCCCGGACGTGGGGAAAGCCACGTACCGGGCGGTTTTCTGACGCCTCCTTACGCGCAAGCAACCCGAGGGCCTCGTCTTGTACCGCATCACGTTCGTACTCAACCTCTTCAAGGGTGAGCATGACAGGGAACTGAGCCACGCGTCGTTGAAGACCTTGCTCATGGCCTTGATGCACCTCGACGTCCTCTACTTGAAGGCCCATCCCGAGACCCCCGCGATCTTCTCGAAGAAGGAGAACGGCGAGCCCTTCGTTCGTTACGCCGAGGAGCCGCCCGGTCAGGAGGACTGGCAGGACATCCCGACGACGATGAAGCTCGGATGGGGAGATTGTGAAGACCTCGCCTGCTGGCGAGCCGCCGAGCTTCGCGTCCGTCACAACGTCCAGGCGGAGCCGACCTTCATCTGGAAGCTACGCGCCAACGGCGGATACCTCTACCACATCCTCGTGAAGTACCCCGACGGTCGCATCGAAGATCCCTCACGCACGCTCGGTATGCGGTAGGCGCCCAAGACATCGCCTGCTAGCCTGCGGCTGAATCGCTGGCAAGAGACCCGAAGCCTCAAGGAAAACTGACCATGCCCGCTCCCCTCGTTCCCCTCGTGATCCTCGCCCTCGGAGCTGCCGGCCTCGGCTGGGCGGCCCTCGCCAAGCGTCCGGGCGCTTCCGGAGGAGCTGCGGCTCAGGACCTCGCCCTCAAGGTCGCGAACAAGGGACCCCGGGGCGAGTGGGTCTTCAAGCCGAGCGAAGCCGACAGCATCGTCCGTAGCCTCTCGGCGCAGTCCTACCAGTACGTCAACACCGAATCCCGGGATCTGGTCACGATCGCTCCCGACTCGCGAGGCATGCCGATCGCGGCGAGCCTGACGGCGATGGAGTGGTGTCGCCTTCAGAACCCCAGGCTCTCGATCCTGGCGCCTCTCACGATGGCGACGGCCTCGCCCGTCAAGCGCTTCCTGCGCGCGGTTCCCTCGGGCCAGGAGCAGGACTTCACGGGTCCCGAGACGGGTTACGCGGTCCTGCTCTACGCAGGCACCATCGACGCGGGCATTGCGCCTCCGGGTCGTCCCCCGGGCGGCGGCGCCATCGTTCCGATCCCGCCCCCTGGCGCGGGCCCTTCGCCTGCCGGCCCCGTCGCACCTCCCGGCGTTCTCCCTTCCCTGCCCGCGCCCTCCCAGCCGCTTGGCCCGCCGCAGATCCCCGGCATCCCTGGGGGCTTCGATCCGCTTGCGGGTCAGGAGGCGATCAAGCGTCAGCTCTCGGACCTCTGCCTCAACGGCGTGAACGCGGACGCCCTCGATGCGGTCGCGAACACCGCCGAGCTGTTCGGCTTCATCGCGGAGGCGCAGTGCCTCCGGGCGAAGGCGGCCCAGCTCCGCGCCGCGCAGAGGCCCGCGCCTGCGCCGCCTCCGCCGCCCGCTCCTGTCCCGCAGATCACGCCCGTGGGACCCTTCCAGCCCCCGCCGTCCGCGCCTCCCGCGCCGGCCGCCCCTCCGCCTCCTGCCCCGGTGGTCCCGCCGCCCTCGCTGACCCCGAACTTCGCGACCGTGACGACGCAAGATGCTCCTCCGTCCGGAGACCTCATCATCCGTCGCAGCCCGAGCATGTCGGGTCCGGTCCTCACGACCGGCGCCATGGGTGTTCGAGGCTTCGCGGCGACCACGCCGGGAGCGGCCAACCAGATCGGCGGCGCGCACAAGAACGGGACCGTGGCGGTCCTGTCCCGCATCACGAACGAGGGGATCAACTGGGCCGAAGTCCAGTGGAACGGCGACAACCGCGTCTCCCCGAGCAACTGGCCTGCGGCGCGCGGCTTCGTCAAGGCGCAGTTCCTCACGCCCTCGGCGCAGGCTCCGGTGGCTCCCGCCCCGGCCGCCATCCCGAGCCTCCCCGGAGGTCTCCCGGGCGGCTTCACCCCGGCTCTCGATCTCATCACGAGCGCGGTCCCCAGGATGCGCGTCACGACCAACGATCCGGCCCCGAGCGGCGACCTCTTCATCGTCTCGGCTCCCGGCCAGGCCGGTACGCCCGGCGTCGGAGCGGAGAAGAACGGTCTGGTCGACGTCCTGAACCCGATCCCGGTCCCTGGCTCGGACGGTAACCTCTGGCTCAACGTCCGCTGGAACGGTGGCTCTCGCCTGGGTCCGGTCACGGGCTTCGCCAAGATCAAGTTCCTGGTCCCGGTGAGCCCCACCACGGTCTCCGGGACGGGCTCGCACGTCGTCAGCGGCGAGGGTCGTTCGGCCACCGTCGCGTCGTCCTCGGGCATGCGGCTCCGGGATCGTCCGGGACCTCACGGCAGCACGCTCTCTCTCGTTCCGGCGAACACGAGGGTCAAGCTCCTCAAGATCGCTCCAGGCAAGAAGGCCGACGCCCGTAGCCCGGGACCTGGCGGCTGGGCCCTGGTCGAGTACGAGGGGCGACCCGGCTGGGTCCAGTCCGAGTGGCTCCTGCTGGGCTGAAAGCTCCTCCTTACGCGCAAGCGAGACCCTCCCCATGACCCTCCCCATGACCATCCGAAAAGCCCACTCTTACATCGATGTCAACAAAACACCTGACATGGTGACTGTCAGGGACACGAACGTATGGATGCGACGGGATGCTCAGGGGAAAGTCGTCGACAGCGGAGGTCACTGGGCTCCTACGGCGATCCTCAACAAAGGGTATCCCGTAGCAGTCGTATCGGTAGACCGCGAGCGCGTCGGATACAGTATGGTTACCGGATGGGGAAGCAACGCTCGGGGCGAGAATGCCCTGGGGCTGGTCCGAACTGTCGATCTCGCACATGCCCCCTGGTCTTGGAAGTCGAGTCTGTCTCGGTCTCCGCGGGTGAGCGGAGAGGAATCCATGACTCCCGCAGACGATCAACTCCTCTCCAAGCTCCAGACCCTTCTCGCGAAGCTCGCGAAGGGGGACCCTGAGGCACGCGACGCGGCCTCCAAACTCAAGGATGCCTCCAAGCGCGGGGACAAGTCGGCAGCCCGCGCGTGGGGTACGCTCGCCGCTCTCTACTGGGGCAAGCTCGCCAAGCGCAAAGCCTGGGCCCGCGTCGAGGACTTCTACGCGAAGCTCACGGCCGACGACCCCAAGGCTCTCGACCGGCTGAAGAAGCTCCAGGCTGTCGCCAAGAGCAACTCGCCCAAGTCTGACGACGCGAAGAAGGCCTTCGCGATGCTCAAGGCTGTCCACAATCACCGCAAAGAGAGCGTCTGGTACCCAGGCGCACCCAAGACAGGATACTACCCCATGCCCCAGCGTCATCGTCCCGGCATCGTCACTGGCGGTCCCTTCGACAACCTCGGTCTCCCTGCGGGCCTGCCGGGCAACCTGGGGATCCCGGGTCTCGGCGGAGGAGGCGGCATCCCCGGTCTTCCGGGCAACCTCGGGCAGTTCATCCCGCCTGGTGGCATCCCTGGCCTTCCTCCGGGTCTCGGCGGTCCTCCGCCGCAGAACCCGCTCGGCAACCTCCTCGGCCAGCTCCCGGGCAACCTCGGGCAGTTCATCCCGCCTGGGGGCATCCCAGGCCTTCCGCCCGGACTCGGCGGTCCTCAGCCGGGCGGGCTTCAGCTCCCGGGCAACCTGGGCGGTCTCCTTCCTCCTGGCCTGTTGGGCGGTCAGCCCGTGCCTCCGGGTCTCCTTCAGAGCCCCGAGGGCCAGGCGCTCCGGAACTTCCTCCCGATCACGCCCGACACGATGCAGGGCCTCCTCGGCATGATCACGCAGGCCAGGCAGTCTCCGAGCGCGCAGTCGCTCGTGTCGTCTCACCCAGGAGCCATCCCGTTCCAGGGAGGCGCTCCCGGTAGCCTTACGACCACAGCGTTCACCACGGTTCCGAAGCCCACGGGCGGCTTCATGAGCAGGCAGCCCGCGCCTGGCGCCATGGCGCTCGGTCGCGTCAAGGCTCCGCCGAAGGTGCTCGGCCGCGTCGGTCCCCACCTGAGCGCTGAAGAGGCGCAGGCCATCCGCTCGGACGAGACGAAACTCGCCGCAGCGGTCGCCTCGGCCGTCGCGCGAAACTCTCCTGCTGCACCGGGCCTTCAGCGACAGCTCGCCGCTCTTCGGGCTGCGAACGCGGCCAAGGGCATCCCGGCTCCCGGGACGTCGACCAACAGCTTCGAGTTCTGAGTTACGAAGAAGATCACACCCTGAGGGCATGCCCTCACGAAAGGAAAGAGAATCATGTCCATCATCACTTCCGGAACGTTTCACGCGCTCGCCTCGGTCACCGCAGGCGGGGCCAGCTTCCTCGCGGGCAGCACGGCCCCGGGCTTCAGCGCCGTCGCCAACGCGGGCGTCGGTCTGAACAATCTCACCCTCGACGCGGCAGCGGACGAGACCCAGAGCATCATCCTCGCGACGCCCCGCTCGGCGGTCGCGGCGGTGGCCTGCGCGACCCAGCACCTCTCGGACACGTCCAAGCGCGTGCTCACGTACGCGGCGGGCGCCCTCGCGGACACCGTCGGCTTCGACGTGGCCGTCTTCCGTCTCCCGGCCGCCTGAACAGGAAGAGAAGGAAAGACAACCATGGCCATCATCACCTCAGGAACGTTCCACGCGCTGGGCTCGGTCGCAGCGGGAGGCGCCGCCTTCCTCGCGGGCAGCACGGCTCCGGGCTTCAGCAGCGTCGCCAACGGCGGCGTCGGCCTGAACGATCTGACCCTCGACCAGGCGGCAGACGCGACCCAGTGCATCATCATCGCGACGCCGCGCTCGGCGGTCGCGGCCATCGGCATCGCCACGCAGCAGACCTCGGACACGGTCAAGCGTGTCCTGACGTACGCGGCGGGCGTCCTCGCCAACACCGTCGGCTTCGACGTCGCCGTCTTCCGTCTCCCGGCCGCCTGATCGTCGGGTAGCTGAAGACAGCCGACAGCGGCTAGAAGGCCCCGGGCGATGGTCGCAAGACCCAAGCGTCCGGGGCCTTTTTTCTTGCACTTTAGCCACTCGCTTACGCGTGAGCATCCACCCTACGGACTCCCGATAAACTGAACCATGAGCACCAAGCTTTTCCCCGTCAACGCCATCATCATCGATAAGGGTAACGTTGCTCTCGGAGAGTTCGTCGGGCTCAACCTGGGGCCAGGGATCATCACCTCCGACCAGGGGCTCTTCCTCGGTATCGACGTGGCTTCCGGAGGCGGGGGTGGAGCTGTCGTCTTTGACGACGCCGTCCCCGCCAACCTGTCGACGATCCGCTCCGCGCGTCTACAACAGAGCCAGGTCGACAACACCAAGCCCGGGATCACGAACCTCTCCTCCGACACGAGCGGGACGAGCCCCGGAGCGGTAGCTGACTTTGCCACGATCGGTGGAGGTGACAGAAACGACATCGACGTCAACAGCCTCTACGGGACGATCGGTGGCGGTTCGCAGAACTCGGTCAAGGGTCAGTGGGGAACCGTCGGAGGTGGCTTCCTCAACCAGGCAGGCTCGGAGTTCGACGCCTTCGGTACGGAAGCCGTCGTCTGCGGCGGGTCCAGCAACAAGGCGCGCGGATGGGATTCTGCAATCGTCGGAGGAACGGGCAACAGCATCGACCCTACCGCTATCCAAGGTCTCATCCTGTGCGGTCAGAACGGGACGGTCACGGGCCAGAACGACACCATCATCAACGGCTACTTCTGCACAGCCTCGGGAGGCTTCTCCACCGTCATCAACGGTCCAGGCTGCGTTGCAAGCGGTGCTTACTCGACCGTGGTGGGTCAGCAGGCGTTTGCCTCTCGACCCCACCAGCATTCGCAGGGTCGATACAGTGCAGTAGGAGGAACGGGCTCTGGGGCGCAGTCGTGCCGGATGCCTGTTACTTTTGATTCTGGTCAACTGGCGAACAGCGACTTCACTCTGGACGACGGAGTCGCCTACCTGGTCCGGGTGTCCTGCACGATGAAGCAGATCCTCGGGGTAAAGCGTGCGGGATTCGAGAGAACCATGCTCGTTCATGGAGCAGGAGGAGTCGCGGTGATCGACCAGGACATCGCGGGCCCCAACAACGCGGCCCTTAACATGGGGACGGGCTACACGCTCGTGATGTCGGCAGCGGGGAATGCCATCGTCGCTACGCTGAACGCTGGAGCAGACAACGTAAACGCGGGACTGCTCTACGAGTGGGTGGAAGCAAACGACGCGCTTTGAAAGCAGATCATGAGTACCAAGCTCTTCCCCGTCTACTCGTTCATCGTGGACCAAGGCAACGTCGCTCTCGGTCAGTTCATCGGTCTCAACCTGGGACCGAACCTCGTCGCCACGCAGCAGGGCCTCTTCCTTGGGCTCGACGCAGCCCCTTCCTCGGGAGGAAGCGGAGCGGTCATCTTCGACGGCGGCGTCCCGGTCAAGAACGCCCGCACCGATCGAGGAGCGACGCAGAGCCCGATCAACAACACGAAGCAAGGCATCATCAACCTAGGCTCGCGCTCCTTGGGAGCCACGGTCGGAGCGACCGGAAACTATGCGACGATCTCAGGAGGTGACCAGAATACCGCCAGCGCCGATGGGTCGACGGTCTGCGGAGGCAGCCTCAACGTCGCGAGCGGCCCTAACTCGACCGTAGGCGGAGGATCGGGCAACGTCGCGAGCGGTAACAGGTCCGTGATCTGCGGCGGAGAGGGCAACATCGCGAGCGGGATCGGCGCCATGGTCCTCGGTGAAGAGGCCGAAGCCGCGGGCGACCACTCGACCGCGATCGGTCACTTCGCAAAGGTCTACCTGGCCAACACGAACGGCGTGGCCATCGGCACGAGCGCCGAGGCCATCGACACGCGTGACATGGCGATCGGCGAGCTTTGCGTCGCGCAGGGTAGTAACAGCTTCGCGGCCGGCTACTTCACGTACTCCGACGGTTTCAAGTCGCTCGCGCTCGGATGGGAAGCGTGGGCGCAGTCGACAAGCGGTATCGCGATCGGCACGGGCACGACGGCCGAGGGGCAGCGCGGGATTGCGATCGGAACGAACACGAATACCGATCCGTCCGGCGATCAGATCGCGATCGGAACGAACGTCTCGGGAGGCGCATCGCGCGCGGTCGCGATCGGCAACGGCGCTTCGACGAGCGACGCGGGCGCGGTCGCGATCGGGGACACGACGGCAGCAGGCGGAGCCGACTCGGTCTGCATCGGTCAGAACACGGGTGCGTACCGTCTCGGCGCGATCCGCATCGGCGCCAACTCGATCTTCGGCGCAAACGCGATTCGAGCGATCGTGATCGGCGACTCGGGACTCGCGAACTTCGGCGCGACGGAGGCAACGTTGCTCGGTTACGGTAACTACGTTTCCGCGACGGGCGTTCGCGCGCTCGCGCTCGGAGCACTGAACCAACTGGACGCGCCGTCGTGCGCGGCGGTCGGGGAGAACTGCCGAGCCCAGGTCGAGGCGGTTCGCGGCATGGTCTCGGGGATCGGCGCGAACATCACACAGTACGGCGAGGCGTACCGGACGACATGGGATCCGGCGTTCTCCTACTACGGCGGCACGCACGAGGTCGAGGTCAACGGCACCGGCACGGCGGCGTCGGTGAACCTCCAGCTAGGAGACGCGACGGAACTCCAGCTCCAGACCCCGGGTCAACCGAACATCGCGATCCGAGTGACAATCGAGATCCTGGCGGCCGACAGCACGCAGGTCACCGGACGACAAACCTGGGAGGTCACGGCACGGATCGTAGGCTTCACGCCGCTCGTTATCCAAGACGCGCAAAACACGTTCACCGACGTGGGCGGCGCGACATTCACTACAACGATCAGCGTGACGGGCGCGACGCGGCTCCGCATCAACTGCAACCCGGGCGCGGCGACGCAGAAGTACCTCGCACGCGTGACGTGGTCCCTCATCCCGTTCTAGAAGTAGAGAAAAACATGATTCAATGTCATCAGTGTCAGGCGCGCGCGACCCACTTCTACACCTGGCCGGGCAAAGAGCAGGAAGCGCTATGCCTTCGGCACATGCGCGAGGTCTTGGGGACTACGCCCGCCAGCGTGCTGTCGGTCAAGACCATCCCGCTATCTCCTGACGAGCGCGCCGTTGCCGCAGCCGAGAGGGACGAACTCACTGCCCAACGCAACGCCGCTGCTGACGCCGCCAAGGGTAAACGTTCCACGGTCACCCTGCCGGAAAGGGAAATAGGCGGTAGCTTGGTCACTCCCGAATAGCTCCTACGGTAGCCTGGCCCCTAGCCCCGAACAGCTCATCCATGCTAGGGTCTAATCCCATGAGAGTCCTCAGGTTCCCCGCAGAGGGAGAGATCGAGATTCAGGCCGACGACCGCGTGAGGCATGAGATCGCCGTCCCCGACGCGACCATGCCCTACAAGCTCTTCATCCCCGAGGAGTACCGCTCGGGGATGGAGATCGAGAACATCAGCGTGATGAACGCGGGGCACGAGGTCCCCTTCATCTGCAAGCCCTTCAAGGGGGAGCTGTTCGACGGCAAGGCCACACGACAGAGCCCCTACGGAACCCTGCCGCTCGTTCCGGCCGATCCGGGAGGCGTCATCGCGCTGGAGATCTACAACACGTCCCTGGAGACCCGCAAGTTCGTGGCGGAGATGGCTCTCCTGGAGGAGGGTCTCGACTACCCCCAGAAGCAGAAGACGCCGTAGGCTTACGCGCAAGGCGTGGTAGGATAGACCCCCGAGGAGCAGGAGAGACCCATGCGTCAGGTATTGTTGCGAGACGGCCGCCTGGCTTGGGTCAACGCTGACGGTCAGGTCGTCCGGATCTCTAGCGGCATGGGCGGTGCGGAGCCCGGCTTCGGCGAGACGCCCCAATCCAACCTCCCTCCGCCGAACGTCTACCACCCGGACGCCAGGACTCAGGACATCATGTCCCGACTCCCGGCCGCTGACATCGCCGGTCTGCGTGGGCCAGGGGTTCAGCCTGGGGGAGAGAAGCCTTCGGGACTCACTCGTTTGGAGGGTCATCCCGAGGCCCCCACCGTCCCGACGTACCGGCCTCTGGCGGGTGCTCAGCAGAACAACCGAGGCGGTACCCGCGTCGTCACCGTGGACACCCTCAACGGTGTCCTCGACGGTCCTCTGACTATCCCCTCGATCGTGGAGACACCGCGCAACGGCGGCGACGACGCTGAGACCATCGGTATCCATCTGGGCATCGACTTCCCGTCTCCGATGAAGGATCCGACCGATCCGCAGGCCGCAATCTTCTTCCAGGTGGTCGCGACCATCGAGTGGGGAACGGGCGGAGCCATCTTCTCGGCGGACGTGGATTGGTCGGCGGGTATCAGCTTCTCCGTCAACGCAAGCTGGGTCCGGGTCTCCGCCCGCATCCCCTTCGTGGGGATCTTTGGCCTACCTCCCGTCAACATCACGCTCAAGGCGGCTCTCAGCTACAGCTACGGGAAAAGCGTCAACGTCGCCCTCTCTTCTCCCTTGCGACTGGTCGTTCCTGTTTCGTACATCTCCCTGGTAGAACTGCCGACGACCACGTTCTTCATCCCTATCCCCACGTGGGCCGTAGGATGTACGCTCGTCGATCCCTCCTCAGACGGTCTGGGAGCCGCTCCTGACTTCACGATCTACTTTTACGACAGCACCAACACTCTCTCGGCAGTCTACGAGGTGACGGATCGCTCCAACCTCGCGAACCAGGTGGAGGGTCAGTTTCCCGTTCCCTCAGGTACCCGGTACCTCAAGATCCGAAACAACATCTCGTCCTTCGTCTGGAACGCCAAGCTGATCTTCAACCTCGCCTTCTAGAAGAACCGAAAGAGAAAATACGATGCATCAAGTTCTCCTGAGGGACGGTCGACTCGCCTGGGTCAATGACGACGGGCAGATCGTCAGGATCTCCAACGGCATGGGCGGCGCAGAGCCCGGTTTCGGGGAGACGCCTCAATCCAATCTTCCTCCGCCGAGCGTCTATCATCCGGACGCCCGGACCCGGGACCTCATGTCCCGACTCCCGGCCGCCGACATCGCCGGTCTGCGTGGGCCTGGAGTCGTGCCTGGAGGCGAAGTCCCCGTGGGGATGCAGCGCCTGCTCCAGAACGGCGGCAGCATCACCCCGGCGCTACCGACCCATCGACCGCTCGCAGGAGCCCAGCAGAACAACCGAGGCGGAACCCGCATCGTCACGCTCGACACCTTCAACGGTCAGCCTGCACAGAACATCTCCTCGATCGTGGAGACACCTCGCAACGGAGGAGACGATGCCGAGGTCATCGGTATCCACCTGGGCATCGACATGCCCCCGGCGCTCACCGATCCCACGAGCGGCAACGCCATCGTCAATTTCGAGGTCGTGGCCATCATCGAGTGGGGTACGGGAGGCGCCATCTTCTCGGCCGAGGCGGACTGGAGCGTAGGCATCAGCTTCTCCGTCAACGCGAGCTGGGTCCGGGTCTCGGCGCGGATCTCCGAGGTCGCGGACTTCGCCCAGCCTCCGACCGAGATCACGCTGAAGGCGTCTCTCAGCTACGGCAAGAGCGTCAACGTCAACACCTCGTCACCCCTCAGGCGGAGCATTCTGGTGGGAGGTCCGACCTCGGACTTCTACCTCGCGCCCGGCGAGACCAGCAACACCTACCTCATCCCGGACTGGGCGGTGGGCTTCACGCTGATCGACGTTGCCGATGGTATCGGTGGGTACGCTCCTCCGAACTACGCCATCTCTCTTTACCAGGGAGTGGGCGCGCTCTCGATCGTCTACACGATGGTCGATCGTACCAACAACGCCAACCAGGTCGAGGGTCAGTACCCGATCCCCTCGGGAACGCGGTTCATTACCGTGACCAACAACCTCGTGACCGACGCGTCTCGACCCAGGCTCGTCTTCAACCTCGCCTTCTGACAAACCCAAGCGGCAGACCTTTCTCTTACCGTCTGCTTACGCGTGAGCAACCGTTTCTCCGTCCAAGGATGACCTCATGAGCACCAAGCTGTTCCCCATCAACTCGATCATCGTGGACCAAGGCAACGTCGCTCTCGGTCAGTTCATCGGTCTCAACCTGGGACCGAACCTCGTCGCCACGCAGCAGGGCCTCTTCCTTGGGCTCGACGCGGTCCCCTCCTCGGGAGGAGGCGGAGCGGTCATCTTCGACGGCGGCGTCCCGGTCAAGAACGCCCGCACCGATCGTGGAGCAACACAGAGCCCAATCAACAACGCGAAGCAGGGCATCATCAACCTCGGGTCGCGCTCCTCGGGCGTCACGGCCGGCGCGACGAATGATTACGCGACGATCGGCGGCGGCGATCGGAACGTCGCCAGCGGGATCAACTCGACCGTGTGCGGTGGCGTTGCCAACGTCGCGAGCGGTATCGGCTCAGTGGCAGGCGGAGACTCTTGTGTAGCATCGGGTGATCATTCCGTCGCTCTAGGCTTCTCAAGCGAGGCGCGGGCGTTGGACTCCGTAGCCATGGGTCACGGCGCTATCGCGAACGGGGCGCGAGGTATCTCAATCGGTGACACGATTGACACAAGCGGCACGGATTCGATCGGGATCGGTACACGTACCGTTTCCGTTGTAGACGCCATCTGCATCGGAAGAGACATCAGCGCAAACGGCGCTCGCGGTATCACTATCGGCAATAATTCGGCAAACAACTTCCGTGACTCAGTCTGCATCGGCAGGAACAACCTAGCTGACGACATCAACACCGTAGTCATCGGAAGCAACTCGACTTCTT
>Ga0315284_10000714_pt1 | contig 45592 bp, 32 predicted proteins | sample YL17G09_16_MG_FD_203696 | JGI IMG/M metagenome (GOLD analysis project Ga0315284, IMG submission 203696) | Sediment microbial communities from Yellowstone Lake, YNP, Wyoming, USA - YL17G09_16 | ecosystem: Environmental > Aquatic > Freshwater > Lake > Sediment | place: USA: Wyoming | collected...
CTTATCAAAAGTTGGGGCAGTTTCAGAAATCACCCACAAGCGTTTATTATTACTTACCAGACAAGATATGTCATTGAAGTTAACCTATGTTCCGGAGTTAAAACTAACGCTTGTGGGCGGCACCCTATTGGTATTTCAGTTTTGTCGCTCATGTTCTTATCAAAAGTTGGGGCAGTTTCAGAAATCACCCACAAGCGTTTATTATTACTTACCAGACAAGATATGTCATTGAAGTTAACCTATGTTCCGGAGTTAAAACTAACGCTTGTGGGCGGCACCCTAAATATCATTAAAAAGTAACATTCGGGTCTGCCCACATTTTTTCATTTTTTCTAACCCATGCTGCCGAGAGGTTTATCAGTTGAGCGGGATCTATCCGGGAGACTGACTATAACTTCGTCGATTATTCCGTAAGTTTTAGCCTCTTCGGCGGTCATGAAGTAATCCCGTTCGGTATCATGCTGGATTGTTTCCATTGACTGATTAGTATGTTTAACGAAAATCAGGTTAAGGCGTTCGCGCATGTGGATGATATGTTTCGCGTGGATTTCGAGGTCGGTTGCCTGTCCCTGCATGCCACCCCAGGGTTGATGGATGAGGATTTCGGAATGAGGAAGAGCGAATCGTTTACCTTTCGCACCGCCCACGAGTACAATCGCGCCCATGCTTGCCGCTAATCCGACCACAATGGTGCTGACATCGCATCGTATGTGCTGGATTGTGTCGTAAATAGCAAGTCCAGCGTTTACGTTTCCACCGGGTGTGTTGATATAGAGGTCGATATCTTTTTCCGGGTCTTCTTTTTCGAGGAAGAGCATTTGAGCAACGATGACATTAGCGACCTGGTCGGAGATAGGGCTTCCGAGCATGACGATACGGTCTTTCAGAAGTCTTGAGTAGATATCGTAGGAGCGTTCGCCTCTTGCGGTCTGCTCTATAACAAACGGGATAAGGGTCATATGAGCCTCCGAAACCTCACCCCCCTGCCCCCCTCTCCGTGAACGGAGAGGGGGAGAGGGGGAAATGTACTTGCTTCAACAATTCCCGGGATGTCCGCGAACCCAGGATAAACTCTAATATGTTGCGGATAGGGATGTCCGCGGTCCCAGGATAAACTCTAATATATTGCGGATAGGGATATCCGCGGTCCCAGTGTTAATACAAACTGCCAATAATAATTACGGTCAAAAAGCTCTAAATTTCAAATTAATTATACATAATAAATGAAACATAGAGACAGTCTATATACATTCAGTTTCTTTGTTCGTTGCAAAAGTTGCATTTTACCTATATTTTCTGTTCGTGCGATTTATAAAAAGGAGCTGTCCCCACAACAAGCCCAATTTTTTTCTATGTGCCGGGAATAATCAATCCGCTTTCGCCGCCATTGTCCTTGTCCGGTTTTTTCTCCTTCTCAGCTTGCAGTTCTTCCTCGGTAAGATACTCTTTTATCGAATGGTTGAGAAGGAAATTCGAAACTTTACGTTTTAAAATGCTGTTGAATACACTTATAAGAAAGTTTTCATCCTCCATCAATTTTTTAATCTGGTGCTTTTTAAGGTTGGATTGCTGTGCAACGAGCTGGATATGATTGGTCATGTCGGACTGGTCGACTTTGATATCCTCCCTGCTGGCGATGTCGTTGATGATGAAATCAAGTCGAGCCTGCTCTTCAGCAATTCGGTCGATCTCGTGCCTTGTTGAGGATGCTTTTTCATCAACTCGTTTAAGAAGCAAATCGAGGTCCTCACCATGGCGCTGGTATTCCTGTCGAAGCCTTTCCGTGATGTCCTCTTTTTTCTCGTCGATGATTTCAGATGGGAGGGTGAATTTCACGTTTTCGATGAGCCAGTCCTGGATTTCCATAATCGCTTCTCTATCCTCCATTGCTCTCGCGTTAGCTTCGAGATCGACTTTGATATGACCTCTCAGTTCGAGCATATCCTTGGCGATTCCATTATTAGCAAGAAATTCATCGGTGAGTTCCGGAATAACCTTTTCTTCAAGCCATAACAGCCTGATTTTAGCTTCGATCTCGGTATCCTGCTCAAGTGGAGGATTTATAAAATCGTGGGGCATGGTCGGATAGCAGGTTTTTGATTCCCCTACTTTCAAGCCGATTATTTCATCATCGAGCCATTTGATCCCTCTTTTACCGCCAATTTCGACTGAAAGCTGAGTGTTGAACAGCGGTTTCGGCTCATCGCTTTGTCCGGGGACTTTGATCCTGGTGAATTGGTAACCTTCAAGCGCGATAGCTGTCCAGTCGCCCTGTTGAGCAGGCCTGTCCTTTATCGGAGTGGATTGGGCAATGCGGATGGCAAGGTTCTCGATGCTCATGTCGATAAGTTTGTCGCTGGTTTGCTGCCTGTGGATTTTTACGGGGATATCCCTGTATTTATATTCCGGGATTTCCGGCATGAGTTCTACTTTCGCGCGATAGGTGAATTCCTCGCCGGGTTGATGTTTATCCTTTGTGACCTGAATAGTGCGAAGAGCTTTGAGTTTGTTTTCCTCGAGGGCTTTTGGAAGAGTATCCTCGACTATATCATTGAGGGTAACCTCCCAGAGTTTTTCCTCGTTGATATGCTTTTCCATCATGGATTTGGGGGCTTTTCCTTTTCGGAAACCCGGGATATCGATGTCTTCAGAAGCCTCGGCGAGATTTTTTTTGTAGAAAGAGTCAACCTCATCCGGAGGGATAGTGACAACAATTTCCGCGTGCAAATTTTCAAGGATTGAGCTTGATGTTTTCATGGTTGAATCGTCCTCGTTTGACACAACGCGATAGCCGACAGGATGTCGGCGTTACTGCCGATTGGAAATCGGCGTTACAGAAATCGGCGAGATGGCATTAAAAAAAGCGGGAGACGAGATTCGAACTCGCGACTCTCACCTTGGCAAGGTGATGCTCTACCAGCTGAGCCACTCCCGCGTTCGCGTCATAATAATGTCGCGAAATTTAATTATATTCGATAGGTGGATTGGTGTCAATGCAAAATTAAAGGGATGGTTCCTTTATTACGAATTTAAAGCTACCGCTTAAGCAATTCTTTTTATGATATATTAATGCCTTTGCAAGCAATGTTTTTTGAAGAAATTTCATGCTCAGGAAAAATGTTTTTTGGAAAATACTGTTCGTAATCCCTATAGTGGTCCTGATTGTGCTAAGGAACTATTCGTACTATTGGGATGGGGTTGATATAGCGTATTATCTAAATAATCCCACGCATCCGAAAATGTTTCATCAGCATCATCTTCTGTTCGCTCCATTCTGTTACTCTCTTTTTTATATTGTCACTAAGCTTGGTATTGTCATCAAATCGCTGGATTTTCTTATCCTTCTAAACATCATATCAGGGATAATTTTTCTGATAATAGTTTACGTTTCTCTTAATACTCTGTTTCCACAATCCCCTTTCAGTGGCGCAATCGGAGTTTTGATTACCGGTGTTTCGTATATCTTCGGGACCTATCTCAGGAATTCAGATCAATACATAATCCCTCTGACAATATGCTCGCTGATAATACTGCGAATAATTAGGCATTTTCGGGCGACCGCAACATTGAGAATAACCTATGTTGATTGGATTCTACTGTTTTTCGCGATTATGCTGCACCAGATGGCTCTATTCATGATTCCAGCGCTGATATATGCCGAGTGGCAGATGATGGGAAAAGCGGGTTTCAAGAAGGTGATATTCCATGTTCTGATTTTGATATTAGGATTATCATTATCGTATGTTTTGATATATTTCCTTGCCAATCCATCCCAATCGTTTTCGTCATTTTGGGAATGGGCGATCGGATATGGGAAAAAGGAGTTCTGGGTTTTTAAGGAGGATTATCCCGGTGTTCCCATCATTAACTTGAGCGTTGCAGAGAGTATTCTAAGCAACAAAGCATTGTTTATTGCTCCGATCGAGAGGTATTCGGTGCTTCGTCTGCATGAATTCAAGCTGGTTTATGGACATTCTCTTGTGGGTGAAATATGCGGATGGTTTCTCTATGTCATTGTTTTAGCCTTCATTTTATTTGGATTTTATCGAATGTTCAGTGAGGTGAGGACGAGAAAAATCGCCATCTTTCTTTTGATATGGATTCTACCGCTTTTGGCTTTCATGCAGATTTTTGTACCATACGCATGCTTTTACAGGATGTTCTATCTTTTTCCGTTGACAATATTCATTGTCGCTTGCATTAATAGCTGCATAAAATCAAGGCGGGGCATCGTAGCAGGAGTCGTCATTCTCTTTGTTTATATGTACACGAACTTCATATATGGTTTTATTCCCGAGAGTATTCCATCAAATAATCCATACCTGATGTTTGCTCAGTATGTGAAGGAAAATTCGACAAAGCGTGATTTGTTTATAATGCCTGTTGATGACTACTTCTATTCGAAATATCTAAGATATTTTGGCGATAGAGATGTTTTAAAGGATAAGTATTTTAAAATGAATTATTTTCGAGAAACCTCGGTGGAGGAGGTTAAAGAAATCACGAATAATACACGAGAATGGATAATCAATAGATACGATAACATTTACATATACAGGGTTACATCCGTACCCAGAAATGGATATTTAATGATGATACCTCTTTTTCACAGAAGCGATACACCAGAATACCTTGTATTAAACTTGAATCAGATAAAATATAAGGAACAAATTGATTTCCTTGATAGAACTTTTCACAGAATGGAGGTATCGATAAATTACTAAATAAAAAATGGGGTCAGGTAGGTACACAGCACGCTGTGTACCTACATCTTTAGCCGCTTGTGCTAACTGGGCGGAGGCCGACTTCGCCGTTGCGGGTTGTTGAGGGGATGGCGGTTGAATATCGGGATGAGCATCTCGATACCCAGGAACCATCATAGATGAATCCCCCGCCGCGGCAGCATTTGGATTCTCCGGATGTTGGCAGTGTGTAATCCCCGGTCTGATACTGGTTGTAGATATCGTTGTCGTACCATTCCCAGCACCATTCCCAGACATTGCCTGCGGCATCGCAAAGACCATAGGGACTATCGCCCTGAGGTGAATAAGTGCCAACGCGCGCGGTGGATTGTGGAGTTGTTGTGTCCGCGTTGTGATTTGAATTTTCGACAACCCAGTCCATACCCCATGGGAAGTTTCGCGGGGGATCATCGGTTCCGCGAGCGGCTTTTTCCCATTGAGCTTCGATAGGTAATCTCATGCTGGCCCATCGACAGAAAGCATCAGCCTCCCACCAGCATATGCCATTTACGGGATGAGCGGCAAATTCGGGAAAGTCGAAAGGATTCCCGCCCTTGTCACCGTTATTCATCCAGTTTAGAGGGTACTGCCATCCGTTTTGAGTTTTAATCTGCCATCCTTCAGGTTCCCAGTATTGTGGATCATCATAACCGCCAGCTTCGATGAAGTTCTGAAATTCGAGCTTTGTAACCTCGTATTTTCTAATCCAGAAGCTGTCAACATAATGCGTATGCTGCGGTTTTTCATCGTTGCTTTCCGGATCATCATATCCGGTGTTCATCGGACCGCATCCCATTGTGAAATCACCCGCAGGGATAAAAACCATCTCGAAATAATCATCCGGGAGATCGGAATCATCTATCTGGATTCCGTCGTGCCATTCGATTAGTTCGCTGAACTGGTTTGGGTCGGCGAAATTCCATTCCTGCCCTTTGTTCCAGACACGGAAATGGAGGGTATGATGACCGGGGGTGAGACGGCAAATCATGGTTTCGGCTCCGATTGCCGCCGGCGTTACGAAATTGCCATCGATGAACCATCGGAAATTATAAAGGTCATCGGAATCCGGGGTATGGGCATCATCTACGAATATTCCCTCACCGGAGATATGGATGGCATCGCCGAAGACAGGATTGCCGGAACGTGTCCAGTAAACATCATTGATGAAAGCCTCCGGTTTGAGACCTTTGATAATTCGGAAAGCGTTGATTCGTCCATAACCCAGTTTTCCGGTTTTGTTGGATGGCACCCACATGGGGTCGCAGCAATCTCTGAGAGATTTCATTAGCTTGTCGCGGGTCCATGATGGATTTTTAGCCCATGCGAGGGCGGCGAGACCGCTCACGAAAGCACAGGATGCGCTTGTGCCTCCGAAATTCGGGTTATATGCGGTAGAAGATGAATGGGCGAGGGTATAAATCGATAGTGAACCAGGGGCACAGAGGTCAACGGATGTTCCCCAGTTTGTGCCCCAGTTGTAGCTATCCTCCTGATAAACATCGCGGTCGAATCCCTGGACTAATATCGATGATGATGCTCCGACACTCAGGACTTTCTCGAGAGCGGCAGGATAATAATTATCCGCGCTTATCGGGAACGGGACACCTGCAAAAACTGAATCATTTTTATCGTTGCCGCATCCGGAAACGAGGATTACATTCGGACGCTGGCAAACACGGTTAACAGCTTCGGTGGTCCAGAATGATGGGGTCTGCTCGTAACCTCCGAGGCTCATGTTTACGATAAATTTGAAGAAAGGAGCTCGTCCGGCAAGGTCGCGGATATACATCAAACCCTGAAGCAAAGCGAATAGAGGTCCGACTTGACCGTATTCTTTTGATTCAGCGAATACTTTTATCGGAAGGAAATATGGATTCCAAGCCATTCCAGCCATGCCGATTGCGTTGTTACCCATGGCGCCCATGATCCCTGCGACCGCAGTTCCGTGACCATCGGTATCAACGACAGGTTGTCCGGGATTTACAAAATTTTTACCGTAATAGTTGATTAAATTGATGTCAGTGGCGTCGAGGTTCAGGTCCTGATGGGCGATTAAGCCGGTATCGAGGATTGCGAAGACAATACCGTTAACGGAGGCGTTGCCGGTTTCATTAATGCGATGGTCGGAATAGTAATCCCAGGTTTTTACAGCGTTGATTCTCTCGAACGCCCATCGGGGTTCTGATGGCTGCGAAGGGTCGTAGATTGGGTCGTTAGGGAAATATGATGGGAATAGCAAAGGTTCAACCTCAGCGTGATGAATCCGAGTGTCTTTGTTAAGGGAATCGACGAGTTCATAAGGGTCTCGACCATCTATAAATCGAGCTTCATAAACACCGAAAGGTTCAATCAGTCCGGTGAGAAATAATCCGTATTCGCATAGAATAGGGTAAAGCTCATCAAGACCGTTGTCGAAACCGATGGTTAAAGCATCAGCAAGAATCGCCTTAGTGTTATGTCCGGGTATGATTTTGTCTCTGAAAGGCGATGAGTGTAGTTTTAGCCCTTCATTTTCGATGAATGCTTTATCGCGATATTCAATATGAGCCTGGATTGATTGAGTTTCGATGGGGATTGCGATTTTTATCGTTGGAGTGGTCATGCCATGCGGGATGATTCCGAAATCGAGATCGTTTATCGTGTTTTCATTATTGCGAGAATCGATTATGAGTCGAACATCATAAATGGCGGTTCCATTATTCCTGAGGCATATTGAGTTGTCCTGAATGATTACATCGATGTTTCCTGATGGTTTGGCTTTTACTGAAATCCGGTTTTCATATCCGGACGCAGAGTAATCGATTTCGAAGGAATCGGTTGTTCGAATTATGTTGAATGAGTCCTGTGCTGAGGGTATATCCGGGAATGAACCGGAATTGAATATTCCAAAAGGGGGACTTGTGATATCGGAACCATTATTCATCCCAACATGACCGGAACATCCGGATGAGAACAAGATTAATGCAAAAAAAACAAAGATTTTGTAGATATGATTTGTGCGCGACATAAAATACTCCTCGATTTAATGATTCATGCGTCGGTACCGGGCGCATGCAAAGCAAGAAACAATAAATGCCATATTAATATTTAATGATAACAGATTGGAGATGTATTGGCAATGCGTGATATGGGGACAGTCCACGATTGCGGCGTCGAGTTGATTGTTACTTATGGACTCATTTTAAGTGACAGGTGATTGTTATCTATTTAGAGGGACTGTCCCCATTTTGAACATTCTGGTATCATGTAGCGCCATGGATGAAAATGAACCCATGATAAAATCCTATGATGCATCCGATTCGGTGTTAACACCATTAGGTTCCGGTGGGTGGATGCCATCACATGATCGCCAAACAGCATCGTATTTTTTCCAGAACGGGAACATATCGGTGATTCTTGATTTCGGAACCGGTATTTCAAGACTGCTGACGGATTTCGATTATCTTCTTGAAGATGTTGAAAGGATAATCGGATTCGTAAGCCATTATCATCTCGATCATACAGCAGGCTTATTCTATCTTCCGCCTTTTCTCAGTACGAGGAGTCTTGAGCTCTATGCTCCGGGTGCGGAATTGTATGGCAAATCCGCGAAGGAGCTTTTAAGCAGGATTTTCGAACCACCTCTTCTATCAAAGGAAATCGATAAATTTCTTCCGAATACACGAATCCACGATATCCCATTTGATGGTGTTGTGATTGATGGGGTCGAATTCCGATTCAGGATACAGAGGAAACATGCTCATCCAACTGTAGCTATTCGAATAGGAGACAATCTGGCATATTGCACGGATACGGAGCCGGAATACGAGACCATCGGTTTCGTTAAGGGAGTGAAGCTGTTAATGCATGATGTCTGGTACGAAGAGAAGGCTCCGGAGGATACGTATTCATCAGCTATGGTAAAAGAGAAGCTGGGATTATTAGGCTCTGATGGTCATAGTTCGAATATTGCTGTGGGTTTGATAGGTCGGGAAGCACAGGTTGGAGAGGTTCTTACGATTCATCATAATCCATCGCAATCACCAGCCATGGTACATCGGATGGCGAGTACAGCGAGTGTGATTTCAGCTCTTGAGGTAGAACCAGCTGAGGATGGGAGTTCTATTGATTGTTAAGAGCGGGCATTGAGGAGGGGACAGTCCCGGATGACGATTTCAAGTTGAATATTACTTATTTACTAATTCGAGATCGGAAATAATTGATTATCTATCTACAGGGACAGTCCCCATTGGGATAGTCCACACTTGAGGAGGGGACAGTCCCGGATGACGATTTCAAGTTGAGTATTACTTATTTACCTATTCGAGATCGGAAATAATTGATCATCTATCTACAGGGACAGTCCCCTTTGGGGCTTGACTTTAAGTTTAATATTGTGATAATTTTATGTTTTCGCCTGGTGCGATTAATGTTTGTGTCCGCCCTTGGTGGATGCACAACTGGAGTTTGATATTCTGTATTACAGCACCGAGCGATTTGTAGCGATAATTAATATGATATTCATTCAATCATGGGAGGTCCACGATGCGATATCTAAGCGTGAGCGTGGGCTTGATTATTCTGTTGTCAGCTCTTGGATTCGGATGCCAGGGCGAACGCGACAACACGGGTATACCGGTTTACAACCTTGAACCGAATCGCCAGCAGGGTGACACAGGCGGTGAACCGCAGGGACCGATGTTGGTCCGCATAACACTTGATCCTGGAGCATCGAATATAGAGCTCGGCGGACATCAGATTTACAATGCGTATGGACGGTTCAGCGATAACTCGGTCATAAATATTACAGGGACAGTCAATTGGTATTCGACGAATGAGGCGGTTGGGACAGTCGATGAAAAAGGTGTTTTCACCGCTAAGGGACTCGGGTGGGCAGCAATTGGCGCATCCTATTCATGGTTCGGAGAGAATCCGCAGATTGTTTATGCGGATTATGCGTTCGCGAATGTTTTTGCCTCCGGAGAAAAACCGCTTGAACCTGTCCAGGATGTTAAAGCGAACAAGGTGGCGAAAATTATAGTGGTGAGCTGGGATTTTTCAACCGATCCGAGTGTTAAAGGATATAACGTATACCGGAGTCGGATCAGCGGTGAGGGATACGACAAGGCAAATCCGTTGAATGATGAGCTTATCACCTTGAATTATTATGAGGATATCAATCCGGGAAGCGGCGTTTTGTATTATGTGGTTGCTGCGGTGAACATGGATGATGAGGTAGGGGCGTTCTCGCAGGAAGTTGAGTTCGATTTTCATCCTGAACCACCGGAAGAGGGCTGGGAACCGTAAAAGCGGTTGAATCGAAATTATCAAGCCGGTGAGTTATCTCGCCGGTTTTTTTGTTTGGAAAAAATGGGGACAGTCCACGAAACTTTAGTTACTTTATTCAATGGTCAGGTCGCATTTCATTTATTGTCTCAGTACGTACGATTTGCCGAGTTGGGACAGTCCCCATTTTTTCGTTTATAATGTATAAGAATCGGTTACCGTGCAGTCCGTTTAAACTAATTTCTTTAATACTGATCGGGAGAAATATTCAATGAAGAACTGCGTTTATTTTATTGTTATGGTTCTGGGAATCGCGCTTTTCTCTGTCGGATGCGGAGGCGGCGGTGGAGGGCTTGTGACGCTTCCGCCATCGACTGTTGATTTAACCGGTCTCGAGGGAATATGGGATTACGAGGTCGATCTCGACGGGAAGATAACGGTGGTCGGAATACCAAGCGATGTAGAAGAATCGAGGAATGGGTATTTTGTCTTCACCAAGCTTAGTGTGAATGACCTTGTGGGGAATACGATTACGTGGAGTTATGATGGTCACACACTATGGCTTCGATGGACCGAGGTTGTGGATGTTGACACGCCGTACGGTCATTTCAATTCGGACAGGACATATACATTCAGGATGGACATTGAACCATCGGATACTGAGGCAACCATTGGTGGGGATGTGGTTGGTTATCTGACGATACCGGTTTATGGTAAGGCGAAAGAAACGCTTGATGTTGTTGGGACGTTGACGAAGCGGATATAGGAGCTTATTTCCCGGCATCGCTAAGGCTCTTTGGTTCGGTTGCTTGTGCTTCATCCGGACGCGATGCCGGGCTACATATAATATCCGGTTGGAAACCGGGGGTACTGCAGGTCAGAGACCTGCGTTACGGATTAAAATACACGTATGCATGCCCCTCCCAGGAACCGCCGCTTGCGGAACCGATGATAAGCTCATCATCGCCATTTCCATCGACATCCATGCAGGCGGTTGCGCATCCAAATGCCTGAAAAAACGTCGCTCCCTCTATTTCGGTTATTTCTTTATAGAAGGTATATCCGCCGGGGACGGAGATGAAAATCTGCACTTCGCCGTCGTAATTTATTCCTCCAGCATTTGTGGAGATGATCAAATCGAGGCCACCATCGCCATTTATATCACCGGCGGACGACCGGACATTGCATAATCTGTCGCTGGATTCCGGTGAGCCATTCTGGTATCGCTGGTATCCTCGGAAACCCATGTTCCCATTCGGGTAGAAGATAAAGAATTCGCCAGCTGCGGTAAAAGAGCCCAGGCTGTTCATCTCGGCACCGATTATCCATTCTTTGATACTATCGTTGTTCAGGTCGATTGTAGCAATACTTGACCCGATTGTCGGAGTGTTTAAGGTGGGTAATAAAGTACGAAGATATTTTCGCTGGGCTACACCACCGGACCAGTTGTTTATGTCGATTTCAACATCTTCATATTCGCCGGGGTATATCTCTCCGCTGTAATTCGCAAGAATATCGTCATAATTATCCGAATTGAAATCCGCGACATTTACTTTGAAACCGAAGGTTCCGCTTGATGCGGGGACAGCCTGAGTAATTTCAATCCTGTTCTGAATTGTTGTTCCATCGAATAGATAAACATATACTTTGCCTGCTCGGATAACAGGACCGACATTAGCGCCATATGCAGAAGTAACTATATCGGAATAATCATCGTTATTCATTTTTCCGAGAGCGAGTTCGGTCCCGTAGTAATCATTCATTCCGGCACCGTCATATTTAAGGATAGGAGCTTGGAAGCCGCCGGTACCGTTTGAGAGGAAAATGGCCACTCCTCCATCGTATGTGGTGGCTACGATATCGTCAAATTCATCCAAGTCCATTTTCGCGACCTCGATTTTTGTTCCAAGCTTGCTGAAACCCGCAGCATCCGTATTAAGGGCGACTGGCGGTTCGATTAAAGTGTGTCCGTTACCAAAATAGACGAGGATTGTTCCGGAGGGGTCTGCGCCGGGAGCAGCTATGGCTATATCATCGATGCTGTCATTGTTGAAATCGCCAGTGGCCATAGCTGATCCAAAATAGACTTGATAATCTCCGGGGAATGGGTCTGGTTTGATATCCCATGGGTCGGCAATAACGACATCAAACATCTGATAAGCGGCGTAATCCATGATGTTCGGACCCTCGAAAGGAAATCCGGATGGTGACGGCGGAATCGCGATTGGTCCATCCTGACCGCGGAGTTCATCCTTTACGCACACAAGGCCGGCGTAGGTGCCGACATTCGCTTTAAGTGTGTTTGTGATGGTGGCATCGAACTTGTACGGGTCGCCCCATGCACCGGTTCCGCTTGTAGGGGTCGCAACATCCAATGGAGGAGCGAGATCTGGAGCGCTAATTGTAATTCCATTGACATTGCTTGTGTAAGGGATTCCACCAAGATGAGTGGGGTCCGGATAATTAGGGTCTATGGTGCGCCCGCCCTGCCAGTCGTAAACATCGATTCGAAACGATGCAGTGGAAGTATCATCCTTTGCGACAAGCTTGTTCTCGGTGGTAATCACATCAACCTTCCAGGCTTCCTTGCGATTGAAGCTCGGAAGATAATATTGAGGATTCTGGCGATTCGCGAGAACTGCCGAATGACCATAACTTGCATCAACGACGAAAACGAACTCAACGGGCTCGTTAAGCGGTACTTTAAGGATATATTCCTGGCTTTCCCAGCCGCTTCCCACAGGAAAGACATTGTAACCTTGGGGGCTGTGAGGATCGAATGCCGGGGTATCCGGATTGGTAAAAAATCGCTTGAATGGATTCAGATTGCCCGCGATAGGGATCGGAGGATCGAAGTAATGAGGGTCTTCAGGGATTTCATCGAAATGAGTTGTGTATCCATCGGGGTTGAGCATGGATGATGCATTCCCGGAAACCTCTGCGGTTCCGGCGTTGTTCGGAAGAGGGTACTGGATTCCGAAGGCGTCGTCACCCGGAATAATCATTATGCCGTGGACATCAAAAGCGTGGAGATCGGGTCGAACAGCGATATTTGAGACAGGATGTTTAATGGCAAACTTTATGGCAAAATTCAGATCAGGTGTTAACATGACATTATCAATCCGTACGCAGTTCCAGCAGGGGGTGTATAAGAGGAATTTAGTGATGTCGGCATCGAAGATATCGCCTATTTTGGATGCGTTTCTGGATGGGATGAGTTCCGCGGTCAGTGTTTTGGGATCGATATATCCCCTGAACACTCCGATGGGTGCTGTGAATGAATCGGATGTTCGACCGAATGCAACGCTTGTTTCCTGCGCATTTGAAGTTTCGGTGCTTGATGGGGTGAGAGCTTGATTGATGGATGAACATCCAAATAAAGCTGATAATATTGTTACAAGGAAGATTAAGGGAAGTGATTTCATTTCTGTACACCTCAATATTTTTAATGAAAGAATCGACAGAATGGGGACAAATAAAAGCAAAAGCTCAAAACCTGAGCGGACAGGGATGTCCGCGATCCCAGTGGAATTATAACATCAAGATTGAGATTATTGATGTGGAGGAATTGTATCTATGCGGGAATGTTTAACGATTCCGGATGAGATGGTTAAATCGACATCATCGGCTTTTGATTTTCTCATTATCAGATTCTCGATGTCGCCACCCCAATTGTCGATTCCATGAGGAGGTTTAAGGGCGATGATATCAGCAGATTTGCCAACTTCGATTGTTCCAATTTCCTTTTCGAATCCGAGGGCGCGAGAGGGGTTAATTGTTATCATGGAGAGAGCATCACGAGCAGGTAGTTTTATTTCACTGAGGGTATCTATTTTTAATGCGAGGCGCAGTTCGTTGAAGAGGTCGATGCCATCGCTTGATGCGGGTGAGTCGGTTCCGATGCATGTATTCACACCGGCTTTGATAGGGCGCTCTATATCAAGCCATCCGGTTTTCAGATTTTTATTGCTCGACGGGCAGCTCACAAGATGTCCCTTTCGCTTTGCAAGCAAAGCAAATTCATTATCGGTCAGGTGAACGCCATGGATTGCGAGGAATCTGTCGTTGACGAGGCCGAATGAATCGATGTATTCGAGAAGCGATAAATTCGTGATTGGAATTTTTTTTCCTGATGGTTCGAATTGCTGGCGGAATCTTCCTTTAAGGGAATGAAGGAATTCGATTTCATGCTCAGTTTCGGAGATGTGCATACTGATACGCATTTTATTGATGGTTGAGAATTTAGATGCAAATTTGAGCACTTGTGGAGTGACAGTGTAGGGAGCGTGCGGGGATGTACCTAATCGAGTTTTTGTCGATTGCAATTTCAGTCCCGATTTTAGTGCGTTTTTGTATTTCAAAATAGCAATGCTTTGAAGGAACGCGCTGATACCGAAAACCTCGAAGAAGAATACGGATCGGAAATCATTCATCAAAGCGGCGCGTAAAGGTTCGAGGATGAAGAACGAGTCACCGATAGCGGTTATCCCCGATTTAATCATTTCATTTAAACCGTTCAACGATGATTTAAAGAAATCCTTGCGTGATTGCTTCCTCATCCATGGCATAAGAGCAAGTAACCAATCGAGAAATTCCTTATCTGAAACAAAATTCGCTGCATTGGTGAGTGCAATGTGGGTATGAGCATTTACGAGTGCCGGCATGAGGATATGTTCACTGAGATTCAAAATAGGATCATTTGGATATTTATCGATGAGGCTTTTTGGGGGTCCGACATCGATGATACGGTCATTCCTGATGGCGATAGCTCCATCCTGAATTGGATCTGATGCAATCGTAACCACGTGGCGTGCGGAGATTATGCGTGTTTCGTTCACGGCGCTATTGTCTCAAAAAAGCAAGGGGAACAGAAAATATTTTTTTATGATTGCGAGTCGGGACTATTTTTCGATGATACCTCGTGTTCTGTCTCGAGCATCTCATCGATTGTTTTGGTTTCCTTCACGGTAAGGTTGGGGATGAAGTCTTTTGCGTTTTCCCAGGTCAGAATTGGAAGATCATCGGGTTTAACAATGGATGAATTCGCATTTGCCACAGGATAAGCCTCGGTGAAAGTGGCATTTTCTCCTTGAGCTGGTTTTTTAGAGACGAACTCGTCGAAGTTCTTGAATTCTTCGTAAGGATATCTATTTCTATAAGGTTTGAGGAATTTAGCCTGGAGAATACCAAGGATGACGAGAATTGTGCCGGCAGCGCCGAGCAGGATGACGGCGATGCCACCAGCGAAATATAGATATTGCATCCAGCGTATAGCCTCAACATCAAGACCTGCAACTGGATCCATAGCAACCACCCCGGTAAAGATTTATATCTACCATTGATAATGTCGTTATTGCCGGGGAGGGTTTTATTAATGGGATTTATAATGAGTTACTATATCGCTAGTGATCGCAATACTATATCCCTTACGGTCGTAGCTCTGAGCTGCTCCCTGACGGTCGCAGTACTATATGCCTGACGGTCACAGCTCTGAGCTGCTCCCTGACGGTCGCAGTACTGTAGATGATATAATCTCATCGGTGAAAGAAAGCAAATGTACTGCCCGTTCTGCGGACTTGAGATTTACAACCACGCATCGATATGCACCCATTGCAGCTCGCTGATAAATCTTCCGGTGGAGTTGACTGAAGCGGAGATTAGACGCCTGAATAATAGTTACAAGGAGCGGTTTCATGACAGGTCGAAGGTTGAGGAGGTGATAAGTCGAGTCAAGGCGCAATCGGAGTATATTCCTGCCCTTTACGGATCTCGTGTTTTCGCGTTCGTGGTCGATTGGGGCATCGTTGCCGGCATCGCGATTGTTTTCGCGAACCAGATGAAGGAAACAAGGGAACTTGCTTTGCTGGGCGCTCCTTTAATCGGATTTTTGTATTTTTCATTTCTTACGATGCTCTCAGGCAGAACTATAGGGAAATACATAGTGGGGATAAAGGTAATCGATGAAAATACGGGGGTTAAACCCGGGATTCATGTTTCGGTGGGTCGTACGGCAGCGATTTTTGTTTCCGTGGTGTTCCTTATGGCTGGTTTTCTGGCACCTTATTTCGATTCCAAAAGCCGTAGTTGGCACGATATACTATCGGGAACGCGAGTGGTTTATCATAAACGCTGAGAACTACTTATCATCCTCATCCTCTTCATCTTCCTCTTCATCCTCATCGTCCTCGTCACCATTGTCGAGATCATCGTCCTCCTCATTATCAATAATAATGACTTCGACGGGACATGCCTCCGCTGCTTCCTTGATCAGATCCTCGTTCCCGTCGATGTTTTCTTCGATCACATAACAATTTTCATCATCGACTTCAAACACATCAGGACAGATTTCCTCGCAAGCTCTGCATATGATACATCCTTCATCAATCCAAACTTTCATTGCCTTCATCTCCTTATGCCACCAGAGAAGTGAGACTCCGGTTATTTTTCAGTAATTATGATAAAAAATCCCGTCCGTACTTTTATCATATCGCGGTGAAATTTTAAACATTTAGGAGGATTTTTTTTTAGATTTTAGAAAAAATGGGTCAGAGCCTTTTTTGATTAAATATCTTATTAAACGATTGCACTCAAAAAAGGCTCTGACCCATTTTTTCGAAGCCATCGAGTGCGGATTGTATTCGCTCGAAAATACTCTCAAGAACAATCTCCATGAACGCTTTTGCTTTGGACTCATCGAAGTCGGGTGCGCTTTCGTTATCTCGCAGCAGGCATGATGCGGGAGCCGGATAAACTCTAAATCCCTCAGTCCATATCCATGTCTCTTTCATGTTGAATTTATCTTTTTTCACAAGACCGGGAAAGAAGTAAATCACGGCGGCTGTTTCATCAATGCCGGCATGACCCTCAGTCTTGCCCTCGTATATTTGTTCACGCGCGGATGAATCCATATGCCACCAGTCGATCAGGAAGATTCGGGAGTTGGGATATTCATGATTAAGCCTTTTTGCCGCCGTTTCGAGAGCATTGTGATTTGGTCCATGTCCGTTATTAAGGACAATGTGAGTGAAACCCGTTCTGATGTGAGATTCAATGATTTGAGATACTAATTGTTCATAAGTTGATTCATCGAGAGTAGCGGAGCCGGGATAAATGGCGAGAGTATTGTTAATGCCATAATTGAGAGGGGCAGCGACAAGCCATTTGAATTTCTCCGCTATTCTCTCGCTGATCCCTAGCGAAAGGAGAGTGTCGGTGCCCATGGGTAGATGAGGTCCGTGGGGTTCGACGATTCCAAATGGGATAACAACTCCGCTCCCGCAATTATCAAGGTAATCGCGGACTTCATCATATGACATCTCCCAGATTCTATGTGTCATAATTTTTTCTCCGTTGCGTTTTTAATAGTTGTATTGTATCAAAACGGGGACAGTTCATGATTACGAATTTCGCGTTGAATATCATAAATAGGTCGGGTGCCGCCCACAATCGCAATTTAATCAATCTCTGGTTACGATTGGACATGAAAGCGATTGTGGGTGACAAAACAGCTCGAATTTAATAAAACACCCACAATCCGCCTTCGCCATCGAGTATGGATCGGAAACCAATTATGGGTGACAAAACAGCTCGAATTTAATAAGACACCCACAATCCTCCTTTGCCATCGAGTATGGATCGGAAACCAATTATGTTCATATGGCTTCGGCGGATTGTGGGCGGCACCCAGTCGAAGAGGCAATGCCCGATTTGCGGGATTGGGATTTGAAAATCAAGTCGGTAGTGTTATATTTAGTATTGGTTATATTGCGCTTCGGTATCAGTACGAGTTAAGCGTAAAACATCGAGGTAATGATGAAGACAGTTCTAGCTCTTGCCGCAATTCTTATCGTAATTTTATCGATTTTTGTATCAGGATGTTCATCAAGCGATGCATCAAAAAATCCGGTGATTTCAACAGGAGGTAATGAACCGATAATATCCGGCACACAGGGAGGATTGGGAGAGAAATTTTCTGCCGGAAACAGAGAGACAATAGGCGTTTACTCGGTTGATATAATTCCGGATATCCCGGAAGTAAAAATTGAGCCATCGGAAAGAGTTGGTTCATATCATTTCAACCTTACAAAGCTTAATCCGAATGTTCTCTCGGCAACATCATACGGAAATGATCCGAATCATGGAGGAAATTTTTATGTAGACATTCGATTGAGTCATCCATATCCCGGAAGCGGGATCGATGGCTTCGATCCGAGGATTATTGCCATATTGCCAGCTGATTCCCTGTCTAATACAATGTACTTCCCGCTTTTACAGGTAACCGCGAACAATAAAGTAGTCATGGAACCGGATGGTTATACGAAGCTTTTTGACAACTTTGGAATGGCTGGGAATACGAATCCGTTTAAGGCGTATTTCAAGGATCAGCCTTATCGAGTATGGTCATCAACCGGAGTCACCGATGAAACGCAGAGATGGTATATCAACCTTGCCGGATTCAAGCATGGGATAAGGTTTTATCTCGTATGCGATGTTTGCACCGGTTTTCCGAATCCGCCAACACCTGTGAACGATAATGCTAAGGAACCGGTCGATATCAGGGCATCAATCGGAACTGGATTATATGCGAATGGCGGATACGCTGATGTTGATGTGACTATAACGGACTGGCAAAGGCCTGAATGGGTGGATGTGCAGCTCGAATGCCCACGGTTATTCGATTCAATAATCGATCTTGATTTAATGGGACCTGTGCCGGAACCGAATACATACAAATACGCAAGCGAAATAGGAAATTACAATTCCGCTCCGACGGGCGATTATTTCTGTCTTATAAGCGCATTTGACGGTTTCTACGCAATCGGGAATTACAGCGTTGCCATAGCGCATGTTAGCGATGCGAAAGAGCCCGTGATAACCGATTCCTATTACGATTTTTCGACAATCGATATAAAGGAAATACATCTTTCAGGCGAGGGATTCGGGAACGAACAGGATTCAAGCGTTGTTTATGTTGATGGGGAAACATCGGGATTCACAATAGCCGATTGGAGTTATGAGGATGTCTTGATTCACATCCCGAATGATAATCTTGATCATACTGTTCAGCTTGAGATAGATGGATTCATGACAGAAATGATAAGCCTTCCGGAATCATCAACAATATTTCTCGTTTATAACTCGAGCAATGCGGATTCAATCGCGATTAAGGATTACTACGCAAGTCCGATAACCGGAAGAAATCTGGATTCGGAGATGACTCTGGGACTGGCACTTTCGCTTGGTGAGGAAATCAATAGGACACAATATGATCAGCAGATTAAAAGCCCAATTGAGAACTATATCCTGACTCATAATTTGAAATACCGGATTAAATATGTTGTTTTAGCGAAAGGGATGCCATTGAAGATCGCAGCTACTGGAGGAAGCGATTACACCAATCTCGATTACGCCGCTCTCGATACGGAGCTCTCGCTTCTTTTTACGGGTGCCTATAGTCTACCCGGAAGAATCCTAAGCCCGTATTATGGACGCACTCCGGGAGAATATTTTCATCCGTTTAAATATCGTCGCGGCAGCATAGTAATGGCATATTTGGTGACTCGTCTTGCGGCATGGACGCTCGATGAGGTTTATGACATGATCGATCGTGGATTGAACGGGTATTCGGGAAGTGCGGCATATGGAATCCTTGATGGCGACCCGGGGAAACCGTATGACCGAATGGAAGCTGCCGAGATAATTTATGTTAATCGGGGAATACAGCATTTATACGATAATTCGACCGTTTTCCTCACCGCGGATACGATCGGTGATCCATCGATAAGCCAGAATGTATTGGGCTATACAGGACATGGAGTACACCATAATTCAAGTCCTCCCGGAGGGGGATTATATGTTTTTGAGCTCGGATTCGGACTTCTCAACGGAGCGATTTTCAATACGTACGAATCGTTCAACTGCACATCGTTTGATGAGGCTAATCGGAGCGGTCACGGGATGGTAGGCGACTGGATCAGGATAGGAGGGACAGGGGGAATCGGACATGTGTACGAGCCGTGGTCTGATGCGGTCGGCGATGAGAGATATCTGTATCCGGCACAGTTGGCGGGGAATAATCTTGCGGAAGCATGCTATCTGGCTGGGAAGTATTTAAGCTGGACAGAGACGATGGTGGGGGATCCGTTGTGCATAGTGCATGTGGAATAAACACCTCACCCCTAACCCCTCTCCGTGAACGGAGAGGGGGAGAAGCGGGATACTGGCAGTGATAGTATTGAATTATTTAGCAATAAAATGAAAAAGCCCCGGCATCCCTTGTGAACAAGGTTTGACGAGTATGTTTTATATATGTTCCCGAGTAGTTGCCTTTGCTGTTCAAGAGGGGGGCAGTCCACGATTACGATTTCAAGTTGATTCTCACATATATACTCGTTCAAAAAGGCATGCGATAATTTTCTATTTACAGGGACTGTCCCCATATGAAAATGAAAAATCCACCCGCGAGGGGTGGATAGGGGAAAACGAATAGTTTTCTGCGGGACTGATTAGGTTCCTCCGGCTCCACCAGCTGGTGTAGTCTCTCCCGCTTTTTCCGTCATTTTCGCCATCATTTTCTTGTGTAGTTCGATAGCCTTCAGGATGTCTTCCTCGGTGAATTTGGCATCCGGGTTTGCAGCGAGTGCGGGAAGGCATTTTTCGCGAAGCGTTTTTTCGACGTTTTCCGTAGTCATAGCTTTGACAGAGTCGAGCTTAGCTTTCTGCTCTTCCGGAGTCTTGTGGCACTGGCCGCAGGTCTGTGATAGCCAGATTTCATCTTCGGATGGCTGTGGTTTAGGCGGCGCAGGTGGTGCCTGTGTGGGTCTCTCTTTCGGGAATGGTTCGGGTTTCTTCCCACCATCACCACTACACCCTATTGCCCCCACTATGAAGGCTGCAAGAAATACACAGCACAAAAATCTAAACATATCTTCCTCCAGACTCAAATTGGATTACTGCCAAAAATAATGCATTGCATTATACCAGACATTTTAATTCTATTCAAACGTCTTAAATCTACCAAAAGTTCAAAAATTTTTCCAGTATTTTAATATGCTAAAATGGCTCTTAATTTATTTGCTTTCAGAAATCAACGGGAAAGGATTTTACATGATGGAAAAAGGCGCTCGTTTCTCGCTATTTCTTTTTCTGTTCTTCATATTGGTTTTCTCCCAGGTATCCGGGTCGACCGCTGAGCAATCGATAGAGAAGCATGTGTTATCGAATGGATTAACGTTAATCCTCAAGGAGGAGCCAAGCCGGGAATTGATTTCGCTGTGCGCATTTGTGGATGGGGGTTCGCGGATTGAATCGCCCGATGTGAGTGGCATAAGCCATTTCATAGAACATCTGGTTTTTCGCGGACCGACATCTAAGATAAAGGAGCTTGAGCTTCGCAAGATGTTCCGAATCTGGGGCGAATTCGAGGGATTCACATCGAACGATGTCACCTGCTACGGCTTCACATGCCGTCCGGATGATTTCGATGAATCTTTGGATGCATATGTTGACGGTCTTATGAACCTGACAATCCCGGAAAGCGTTATCGAGAAGGAACGAACTGTAGTGTGCCAGGAGATTCATCAGAGAGGCGATATGCCATATGTGAAGATTTATGATTTATTCTCAGCTACAGCTTTCAAAGCACATTCATACAGGAATCCGGTAATAGGATATGAGGAATTAATAAGGAATATGCCATCGGATATGATTCGCGGGTATTATCATGAGCATTACATGCCGGATCATTTCGTGATAGCGGTCGTCGGTCAGTTTGAAAACGAAGATATGATGATGCGCATAGACAAGGCGTTTTCGGAATACAAATCAAGCGGAAAAAATTTCGAACAAGGTGTGACTGAGCCGACGCAGACATCGGAAAGGTCGGTCGTTGAGAATGCGGATATTAACACAATGCATATGCTCATGGGGTATCGGATTCCGCCTGCAAAGGAGATGACATCACCATCCATAGAGATCCTCGCGCAAATTCTCGGGGGCGGTGAGGATTCGCGATTATATAGAAGATTGAAACTCGATTCTCAAATCGTTGATGAAATTTATTGTTTTCCGAGTCTGATGCATGATGAGGGATTCTTTTATTTCTATGCTATGGCTAAAGCGGAGAATCGGGATGCGATTCGAGAAGCGATCCTTGATGAAATACGCAAAATCGGCACGGAACCGCCATCGGATGATGAAATCAGTCGTGCGAAACGCAGAATCGAAAACGATTTTCATTTCGGACATCAGACATTCTGGGAACAGGCGTTGGAACTTGTGAGCTGGGAGGTTTATGGAAATCTTGAGCTCGGGATTAACTGGGTGAAAGCGATAAATGAAACAAAGGCGGATGAAATTGTGAAGGTTGCGCAGGATTATCTTCATCCTGAATGTCTTACATGGGTTGCGTTAATTCCGCGAGAGCAGGAAAAACCAAAGGTTGCGGGTGATGCACCTTTTATGAAGGAGGCTCCATCAATTGCGCTCGATGAGAAAAGCTTCGGCTCATTAGAACTTCCCAACGGTCTGAAAGTAGTTTTCAAGCGGGATACATCAAGCTCGATCGTGGGAATATCCGTTCTTGGAGGGTATGGTCAGGTAATGGAGGAGTCCGGAGAAAAGGGAATTGGCAATTTATGCGCACGGATGCTTTTAAAAGGTTGCGCGGATATGGATTCGACGGCATTCCGAAAGAAGTCCGAGAAAATCGGCGCGCGGATTACATCGGATGCCGATCGGGACTTTATAAAAGTATCCATGGAAATCACGAAGGATAAAATCGATGAGGGACTTGAGCTTTTAAGTCAGATGATTTTCAAACCGGCATTTGATGAAGATGAATTGGAGTTAGTCAGGCAGGAGATACTTGCGGAGATTGTGAGGAAAAAGGACAGCTCGTTCCCTTTTGTGAACGATAAATTTTTCTCGAAGATTTATGGAGATACGCCATATGGATGTCCGATCGAGGGATACGCGGAAACTGTTGAGCTTATCAATCGAGAGATGCTTAAAAAGTATTATTCGCTCGCGTTCGCACCAAAAAATTTAATAATAGCAGTAACTGGCAATCTTGAATCTGAGCCTCTTTTGAATGCTTTAATGAAGTATTTCGGGAATATACAGGGATCCAGTCAAGCTGTTGAAATATCAGAATTTGCTTATCCGTTTGACAAGGTTCCATTGATGAAAGCGGATGATGATATTCTAAACCTTCCGAGAACGCAGGTTTCATTTAACATGGGGCTGGCGGGACCATCGGCACAGGATCCGGATTATCCGGCACTCAGGATGCTCGTTCGTCTTCTCGGATTGAGGGTGTTCGATCAATATGTCTACGAGCTTGGATGGGCGTATCGCATGTGGTTTTTCATGCCGACAACGAAAGGACCATCGCCGATTATGTTCGAGATGGGCGTTCAGAAGGATTTGTTCGATGATGCTCGTGATGGCTTGAAGGAATCCATGAGGGAGGTAACTCAAAATCCGATTTCACAGGATGAATATGAAAAGACGCTCGATTATATTCTTCAGTCGTTTCATCTGGGAATGCAGAAGAATGTCGATACCGCTTTTTATATTGCTTTTTACGAGAAGCTCGGGTTGGGGTATAAATACGTAGAAGATTACGACGAGATTTACAAAGCTGTAACGATTGCGGACTTGTCTCGAGTTGCGAGGAAGTATTTTCATGCGGATGAGATGAAGCTGGTTGCGATTGTTCCGGACTGAACCTTACCCCCCAACTGGCAGGACCCGGCATCGCTGATTTGCATTGTTCGGTTTATCGTATTTTGGTTTCGACGCGATGCCGGGCTACATTTAATCAGGAGAGGGGATTAAGGGGCGAGGTTTTGAAAAAGAGCGAATTATCAATGTTGAAAGATAACGGAAATAAAGTAATCCGTGATCCCTATGGTTGGAATCCCGTGCGAGCGATTCTCACAGTGATAATCGGCGGAGTAATCGTGTTCGCGATTGTCATGATGATGAAGGACACGGGATTTGTGCCATCGACAATCGCACAGGGCTTTTCGAGGAAGACGCTTGAGAGGACTGATATCCTTCGAGACCTCGTTCATCCGGACTTTTCCAAGAAAGTAATTCGTTCACTATGTTTTAGGATGAGGCAGACGATAGAGATTGCGTTTATCGGGACAATTCTCGCGGTGATATTTTCTTTCCCTTTATCTTTTGTGGGGGCGTTCAATCTAATGGGAGGACGGTGGCCTCAGCGGGGCGTGTTTTATACTATGCGCGTATTGTTCAATGCGGTACGGGCATTCGAGGCGTTTATCCTTCTGCTTGTGCTTGCCACAATATTCGGCTATAACGCGTTTGCCGGGATTCTCGCAATCGCGATTCACTCGATCGGAATGTTAGGGAAACTGTATGCGGAGGCTATTGAGAATGTCGATCCGGGACCTGTTGAGGCGATCCAGGCGGTTGGAGGCTCAAGGTTGCAAGTTATTTTCTGGGGGATACTTCCACAGGTATTTCCACTTTTCGTTGGTTATTCGCTGTATAGATTCGATATAAATGTGCGGATGACGGTAATAATCGGGTACATCGGAGTCGGCGGGATCGGGACATTGCTTTTGCAGTACATCCAGACTTTTAATTACCAGAAGTTAAGTACGGCGTTTATTGCGATGTTGATCGTTGTTTCCCTGATTGATTATTTATCGACGGTTATCCGCAAGAAATTTTTAAATATATAGTGCCGTTTAAAAAAAATAGCTGCAAAAAATATGAAAAACAATCCAGCCAATAAAGGGCTTGACGCGGTTCCCAAATCATTCTGGAAAAAACTCCGGAATATTTTTATATCTTCGAAAGGCGAGAGTTTTGGTCAGGGAACTTTCCTGTTCGGTGTATTCGCCCTTGCATTCCTTCTTCCCGGAAGTCCCGGATTGATTCTTCCTTTTATTCAAACCATTTTAACCGGCTTGGGAGTTGGTATTACCAGCGAATTTTTCAAACGGGATTCAGTCGATTATGAAAAAATCGAGGAATCTGTCATTAATGCTTTTCAACGACTAAAAGAATCGGAAAGCGCTTTATTAACAAGTGGATTGAACAAGGATGAGGTAGAGAACATCATCAAGGCGATTAAGGACTGTGCAGAGAGAAGCAGCAACGAACAGGAAGACATGGTTGCCGATTTGAAAAAAGCATTAGGTAATGAATTCGTTTTCTTGAAAGAGCTTTTGCCAAACGAATTAAAAAGTGGATTTGATATCATCAATGGCAAACTGGATGTCATTTTAAGAGAGCTGGCTGATATCAAGAGGATGTTCGGTGAAAGGATTGTAATAACTGACAATCGAATTTTCGTCGTCGGTTACCGTCCGCCAATAGATTGTATATACGGTCGCGATGCACTTGTCGCTGAATATATTGAACTCCTCCATAAGAGTAAAAATTGTATCCTGTGCCTTCATGGAATGGGCGGGATTGGGAAAAGCACCATCGCATCCATGATTTTTTCGGAATTATGCGTGGAAACTCCCATTAATCCTGAGTTTGGCAAATGCGTATGGTTTAGCCTTTCTCAGAATCCCGATCTTGAGACCATCCTTTATGAGCTATTATTCATTATTTCAAATGGAAAAATCACGACCATAGAATCGGGAAAATCGAAGTTTGAACAGTATCTGGACCTGCTCGGCACGTATCTAACTCGCGAACCCATCTTAGTCGTATTGGATAACATCGATAGCGCGATGAAAATATCGAACGGATTCGGTAATTTCGCTGATAATCGATGGTTTGACCTGATAAGACGGTTCTCAGGGACAAAATCAGCTCTCGTCATCACATCCCGACCAGTACCACCTATTATGGAGGCTATCTGCATAACAAAACCGATTCCGGGAATCTGGCGTGATGAGGCTCTATCGCTAATGAAAGACAAGGGATTGCGCGATAGCGATAAAACACTTGATGAGGCTTATAGCTTGCTTGGCGGGCATCCGATGGCTCTAAGCACTCTTGCTGTTACGGTTACTAAATTCATGCCAAGATGCAATAGCTATCTTTCAAAAGCGGGGGAGATTATGGATGTGGTTCGTAAATCGCCTGACCCAAAACGCAATCCGATTCTCTTGTTTGAAGAGGTTATCAAGCCTGAGCGTCTCCCTGATAATGAATTCACCATTCTCACAGCCATGCCAATTCTATTTCGCCCTGAGACATCGGATGCAATCGCATCGTTATGCTCGGAAATCGATTTAAAGAAGATTGTCGAAAGCCTCGATAATCTTGTTTTACGTTCGCTTGTGCAATTCAATGAGGATAATTCCAGAACTCTATACTCGCTTCATCCGCTTGTTGCGGAGGTTTCGAAAAGATTCATCGATGATGCGACTCAGCTTCATGAAAGGATTTACGATTATTATTTATCTCTTCCATGGAACCGGGAAACAAAAGAACCGGGTGATGTTGCGCATCTGATCGATGCAGTTAAACATGCTCTCGAGATTAACGATTTAGGACGCGCTGAGCGGGTTTTATATGATGATATAGACCTCTCATGGAAGCTTATGTCATTGGGACGATATGATATGGCGCTCCCGCTTCATAAACTGGAATATGATGTCGCTCAAAAAGTCGGAGGTCCCAAGGATTGCATGAACGCATCAGCAAGAATTGGCGCATGCCTGAAATCGATGGGGATTTACACTGATGCGCTTTCCTTCCTTGAGGAGGCGCTTGCAGCCGAAAAAGAAGCAGGGGATAGATTAATCAGGGGGCACATATTGGGAGTGATTGGACAGGTGTATCTGGGACTTTGCGACTATCCAAAGGCGCTTGAATATCTTGAGAAAGCTCTTGTAATCGCGAGGGAAGTAGGAGATAAAGATGGTGAGGGGGCACATCTGGGAAGAATTGGACAGATTTATCAATTCTATGGCGATTACCCGATGGCGCTCAAGACTCTGGAGGAAGCTCTCGCCATAGCAAGGGAAATAAGGTACAGGATCGGGGAGGGTGCCCATCTGGGACGAATCGGACAGGTGTATCAAAGCCTTGGCGACTACTCGAAGGCCCTTGAATACTTCGAAAAAGCTCTCGCGATCGCAAGGGAAATCGGGGATAGATATAACGAACGCGCTCATCGGAAAAGTATTGGTCAAATTCTGCTGGCGATAAATAAATCCTGTGAGGCGGTGCCGCAGTTCGAGAAAGCTCATCAAATCAGTTTTGATCTGGGTCTTTCGCAATTCATCGAAGAAGACAAGCAGAATCTTGAACGAGCGAAAGAGACATGCGAAAAATCCAAAAGGGAACAATGATTTTCCCATCCCCCCAGCATTTGAAATTTCTTATATTATATGATAGCTTTTATTTCAAGGAGGATTGTGATGGAGAAAATCCCTTACGATTCTAATATTCAAAATATCCCTGAGAGTTTCAAGGAAAAACTCAAGGATTTAGTCAACTGGGAAAAAGGGCAGAGTGTTGTCAAATGGACCGTTATCCCGGGAATTATTGCTCTCAGTGTCTATCTCAAAGGTAGTCCTTATGAAGCATTGAAATTTGTTAGTGAGGTTTTCACGGTCGTTGGTGCTCATACAATGGCTTTGGAAATACAGTCATTTTGTAAGAGTGCCAGAATTACAAATCTATGCGATTGCCTTCTTAAAGTGCTTGGACTCTCAAAAAAGAAATTAGAAAGTTCCCCCAAAGAGAACGAACCTTCACCAGAAGAAATCGGGAAAATGATGGAGGTTGTAAATAACACTGCGACTCTGAGTGACGATGAGCTTGAAAAAATAGTTAAAAAACTGAAAGACGCAATGCAGGATGATTTCAAGTATTTCAAGGAATTTTTAGAATCCATTCAATTGAAAGATCAGTTTGAAAAGCTGGACAAGATTCTTGAGAAACTTGACAGGATTGAGCGTAACACTGAGACAATTATCAGCATGCTAAGTGGTAAAGCGGCAATCATCGATATTGAAAAAGGAATTTTCATAGTAGGTTATCGTCCGCCAATTGATTGTATATACGGTCGCGATGCGCTTGTTGCTGAATATGTTGAACTTCTGCACAAGAGTAAAAATTGTATATTGTGCCTTCATGGAATGGGCGGGATTGGTAAAAGCACAATCGCATCCATGATTTTCTCAACATTAAGCGAGGAAAAACCTGCTAATCCACGATTTGTAAAATTCGTATGGTACAACCTTCCCCAGAATCCCGATTATGAGACCGTTCTATATGAGCTATTGTCCATTGTTTCATTGGGAAAATTTGTGACTATGGAATCAGGCAAGCCAAAGTTTGATCAGTATCTTGACCTTCTCGGCACGAATCTTAATCGCGAACCTGCCCTTGTAGTACTCGACAACATCGATAGTGCGATGAAAATGTTGAATGGAGCAGGCGAATTCGCAGATGAGCGATGGCTTGACCTGATAAAACGGTTCTCCGGGTCTAAATCATCTCTCGTCGTCACATCACGTCCAAAGCCCCCCATTATGGAATCTATCTGCATTCCAAAACCGATTTCGGGAATAGGGCGTGATGAAGCTCTCACATTGATGAGAGACAAGGGTTTGCGCGATGATGAAAAAACACTTGATGAGGCCTATAGATTGCTCGATGGGCATCCGATGGCTCTAAGCACTCTTTCTATTACGGTCGCTCAATTCATGCCGAGGTGTGATGGCTATCTTTCAAGAGCTGGGGAAATTATGGATATTCTCCGTAAATCGCCTGACCCAAAACGCAATCCGATTCTATTATTCGAAGAGGTAATCAAGGCTGAGAATCTCCCTGAAAATGAATTCGCCATCCTCATAGCAATGCCTGTTCTATTCCGATCTGAGACAGCTGAGGCTATCGCATCAATATGTCCAGAAATCGATTTAAAGAAGGTTATCGAAAGCCTTGATCAGCTTGTTTTACGTTCGCTTGTCCAGATTAATACTGAGAGTACTAAACCGCTTTATTCGCTTCACCCACTCATTGCAGAAGTCGCTAAAAAGCATATTAAAAATCCGGTTCTTCTTCATGAACGAGCTTATGATTATTATCTAAGCCTCCCATGGGACCGTGAAACAAAAGATCCGAGTGATGTTGCGCATCTGATTGAAGCGGTGAAACACGCTCTTGAGAATAAGGATATCGAGCGAACCAAAAGAATCATGTATGGTGAAATCAATGTTAGCGGGAAGCTTTTCACCTGGGGACGATTTGACATTGCCCTCCCTCTTCATAAGCTGGAATATTCTGTTACATGTGAAGCAGGTAGTCGCAATTATCGCATGTTTGCTTCGAGAAATCTTGGCGCTTGCTTAGCGATGATTGGGTACTATACTGAGGCGCTTGAATACTTCGAAAAAGCACTCGCGATTGCAAGGGAAATAGGGGATATATATAACAAGGGTTCTTATCTTGGAGCAATCGGACAGGTGCATAAAAGCCTTGGCCATTTCCCTATGGCGCTTGAATACCTCGAGAAAGCTCTCGCTATCGCAAAGGAAATAGGGGATAGAGATAACGAGGGTGCGTGGAGTGGAACGATCGGACAGGTGCACATAAGCCTTGGCGGTTTCCCTATGGCGCTTGAATACCTTGAGGATGGGCTCGCGATTGCTCGGAGAATCGGAGATAGATATAACGAGGGTGTCTGGCTTGGAACAATCGGACAGGCACATCAAAGACTTGGCAATTACTCCAAGGCTCTTGAATACCTCGAAAAATCTCTCGCCATCGCAAGGGAAATCGGGGATAGATTTAACGAGGGTGCCTGGTGTGGAACAATCGGACAGGTGCATCAAAGCTCTGGCGATTACCCTATGGCGCTCAAGTACCTTGAGCATGCGCTTGCGATTGCAAGGGAAATCGGGAATAGATTTGGTGAGGGAGCACGTTTAGGAGCAATCGGACAGGTGCATCAAAGCCTTGGCGATTACCCAAAGGCATTAAAATACCTCGAGGAAGCACTAACTATCGCCAGGGAAATAGGGGATAGATTTAACGAGGGTGTCCAACTTGGAATAATTGGGCAGGTGCATCAATGCCTTGGCGATTACCCTATGGCGCTTGAGTGCCTTGAGGATGGGCTTGCTATTGCAAGGGAAATCGGGGATAGATTAAACGAGGGTTCTTGTAATACTACCATTGGTGAGACTTTAATGGAGACAAAAAGACCATGTGATGCGGTTCCACACTTCGAGAGAGCCCTTCAAATTACTAATGAATTAAGTCTTAATCAATTTATCGAACATGATAAACAGAACCTTGAAAAAGCAAAAGATGAATGCGAGAAAGCCAAAAGGCGAAAGTGATTTTGCAGTCACCGAATAATTGATTGATGTTTTAATGGCGTGGCTAATTTCAAAGAGGTAACCAGGCAGGCTGGGATAGTACTGTTGAAAAAGTATCATGAATGTATTTTCACCGGGATCGCGGACATCCTTGTCCGCATGATTACCGGCTTTCAGTAAATATCGGACAAGGATGGGGTTGTTGAAAAAGTATGAAAAAGAGAGATTTCTCCGCTGCGTTCATGATTTGACAATTCAGTTCATCAGGAAAAATGCGGTTTGTAGAATGTCAAATCATGAACTCCGCTACGAAATGACAAGAATATCGACTTTATCGACAGTCCCAAGGATGTCCGTGATAGTGCAGACCGGGAGGTCTGCGTTACTGCAGACCAGGAGGTCTGCGGTACAAAGCACAAATAAAAAAAGGCGCGTCGTGCGCCTTTTTGTAGCCGGCTACTAATCAACCAAGTGCTATCTTGGAGGATATTTTTCTACCTGGTCAGGGAGACCTTGTGGAAATCAGTTACCGCTGCTGGTTTCGCGTTCTGGGTTGCAATTATCTTGCTTCTCAGAACACTGTTTCCGGCAAGTGCCGGGAGTAACAAAGCGGCGAGTATAACACCGGCGACTACTGCTACTACGATCTTCTTAAGCATTCAGATGTACCTCCCGAAGTAATTCTTCGAAGAATTCACTGATATTTTACACGTTTTTTCCACTCTTTCAAGTACCCAAAGGAAAAAATATTGAAAAAATGTGTAAAAAAGTGGAATGAGTTTTTTGTCGATCATTTTAATGTATCCTAACATGTTTGAATAATAGCTAAACATGTATGAATGTCCCCGTTTATTTTGATGCGGTTTGGCGTTGAATTGATAGTGTAATCCCGGCATCGCTGATTTGTGTTGCGATTCCGTTTTTAGTTTGGTTCAAACGCGATGCCGGGCTACGTTGGTTTGTGGGTGAAAGGTCTGGCCCCTATTTACACGAATCACCCACAAGCGCAAATTTTTTAATGGGATAAAGATCCAAATCGATGTGTCCTCTGTTTTCGAAGTTAGATTCAACGCTTGTGGGCGGCACCCAATGGGGTCATTACCCAGTTACATTCTATTCCATATAAGTATTCTTGAAATGCAGCAATGCCTGGGTGGCGGAGGTGTGAATTATTTCAGCTTTTTTGGGGTCGCTTTCAAATGCGATACGACTCGCGGCGAGGATATGCCGCGGCTTCACAAATCGCGCGAATTTATTTGTCTGGTTGATTATGTCCTGAGCTACAACGGTTGAGATAACAAAATCGAGCTCATCGAAGTGGATTATATCGATAAGCGGCGCTCCTCCGAGAGATTTCATTTTGCTTTTCAGCATAACCGGAAGAATTAAATCGAAACATCGCAGCATTTCATCCACGGGGATTGAGAAAAGCTGGATATTCCCATCAGGTTTTTCATCAACCCAGATGAGTTCCCCTTTTTTGCGGATATTCGGATAAAGCTCGAACCATCGGTGGTCAAGAATTTCAGCGAGATGAGGAAAATCGAGAGCCCTGAGCATTTTCGTTCCGAGAAGCGGACGAAGATAGAATGTCGGATGTCGTTCGAGCACCATATTTTGTACATCCCATACGGAGATATTGACATCCACGCAGGCTCTTGATGATACCCGTGTCGCATCCTCCTGACGGTCCATCACGAACGCGGGACCGGTGAACAGAACACCGAAAAGGTCCGCCATGAGCTCATCAATCCATGCGCGCCATATGGTCTCCATTATTTTCTTGCCGCTCATTCGATGCGGGTAATCGATTATGTTGATTTTAAAACTGTGATTCGAAAGTACCTCGGTCACCTTTTCAAGAAGCTCTTTTTCATAATTGATGAAATGCGCGAAAATGTTATGACCGATCTCATGCGGGATCGCAAGCCAGTTCCATGCCGAGCTGACGAGTCCCTGCGGTATTGAAATGACCGCTACGGGATGCTCCGTGTCATGTGTATAAGTGAAATAATAATCCTCGGTCTTGCCGAGAAAAGTGAACGGAATGGTGCATTCCGAGAATCGGCTTTTGACATTTTTCAAAAGCGGATTATGGACGAAATAATTGAAAAGGTCAGTGGCGATGACATCGGTAATTTCAAGGATATCATCATAGACACGCGAGAATCGCTGGGCGAAGAGGTCGCGATACGCGCGCCAGAGGTGAAGGTCATCGCCCTCAAGACCCGTCTCCTCGAAATACTCCTCGATTTTCAAAAGCGCCTCATGATAGACAGCAAGGTCGGGAATACCGCTCAGGGCGAGCTCGATCCATCGACTGACATCATCAAGCTCAGCGACCTGGGTGCGCTCCTCCTCCATTTCGAGGAGGGTTTTTATATCTGCCAGCTTGAGAGGTTCAAGCATATCTATTTAACCTTGGAACAGAACACGTTCATCGAGCGGGAAAAAGATGGTCGCGGCGCATTTCAGTTCTTCCGATGTATTAGCCGGGAAAGAATAGACCTCCACTCGTACACCCTTCGCTTTCAACATCTCAACAAGAGCGGTGAAATCTCCATCGCCGCTGACCAGCGCAACAACATCAAGCTTGTCGCACATTGAGATTGAATCTATGGCTATCGCCATATCCCAGTCACCCTTTGCGGTGCCATCGGGTCTGAGTTTCAATTCTTTCCATTTGACCTCAATTCCGAGCTCCTCAAGAAGTTTTATGAATCCGGACTGGTCTATCTCCGGTGTTGTTACGATGTACGCGAGAGCTCTTACAATCTTTCTTCCCTGTGCCACCTGCACAAGCAGTTTCGCGTAATCAATCTTCGCCCTGTATTTATATTTCGCCGAATAGAACATGTTCTGGACATCGACGAATATTCCGGTTCTCTGCTCGAAATAGACATCTTCTCTTTTCTTGTGTGGTCTGACCATTATTTACCATCTTTCTTTTTGGATTCATCTTTAATATCCTCAGCGCGTTTCGCGCCCTCGATCAGTTTTCCTGTGGCGAGATATTCCTTAGCCGCTTCAAGTTGGAAATCGTATTCGCGCAAACGCTTCATGATTTCATCGCGTATTACGATTATTTCCTGGCGGAGTTTTTCCGCTTTTTGATATTTCTCTCTCAGGAACGGGTCGGAGGTTTTATCGAGGTCAAGTTCCGTAACGATATCCGGCATTATTCCTTTTTCGTTAATATCGGTCTTGGAGGGTGTGAGATATTTGGATGTTGTGAGTATTAAAGTTCCACCATCCGGGATAGGAACTACATTCTGGACAACACCTTTACCGAAGGTTTTCACGCCCATGATTGTGCCGGCTTTGTAATCCTTTATCGCGCCAGCGAGTATTTCCGATGCTGATGCGCTGAAACTATCGACCAGAACAACAACGGGTATACCGAGTTTTTTCCCTCCATCATCGCTGTCGAATTGATTCAATTTTCCACCGCGATTTTCGGTGTAGACAATCGTGCCATCCGGGATGAAAATATCCGCGATTTTAACAGCAGGTTCAAACGCACCTCCGGTGTTCTGGCGAAGATCGAGGATTAGCGATTTCATCCCCTGTTTCATCAATTCATCCACCGCGCTCTGCATATCCTTTGTTGATTCAATGTTGAATTGGATAAGCTGGATATAGCCTGTTTTATCCGTGCCTTCAAGGATTTTCTTTTCGAACACGGATGGATATTTGACTCGTTTTCTCTCTAAGGTAAATTCGAGCGTATCATCGATGGACGGACGATAAACCATGATTTTAACTTTTGTTTTTTCGGGACCTTTAATTTTGGCGACTATTTCATGAAGGAACAATTCGGTTGTATCCTCATCGCCAACCTTGGTTACAACATCGCCAGCCATTACGCCGGCTTCATACCCGGGACCTGTTTTGAACACCGATGTTATAAGGGCACCCCGTCCATTGTTCACAGCCTCCACAAGGATACCTATTCCACCGTAGAATCCTTCAATATCATCCTGAAATTGCTTGCTTTCGGTGAGTGGAATATAGCGGCTGTATCGGTCTCCAAGGGCGGTAACACCACCGCTGACCGCGCCTTCAAGAAGTTTCAGCTTCGTGACATCATCGCGGATAAAATTCATCTGCATGAACTCGAAGACCTGCTGAACGGTCTTGAAATCCTTCAGCGTTATGATTCCGTCATCGCTTGCGCGTCCAAGAGCAAATTCCCCTATGGAGGAATTAGCTATCCACTCCGGAAGTATTTCTATTCCTGCGGATTCAAATTGATGCGTTTTGTATCCAAGGAAAAAAGAGAGGAAGATAATTATGACCATCTGGACTAAAATCCACTTATTAACGCTCATTTATAACTCCGTTACTTTTTAAGGTTATCTGATTCATAGTTATCGCTCAGGCATTATACATCTTAAGATTCGACAAATTCACAGTTTTTTTCCATAACAAGTAAACAGAATCCTCCTTGTTCACCTATAAGACTTCAATCCTGAGCCTACCGCTCAGGATTTTTTTGCTTTTAAATAAAAATCGCCCCGGAGGGGCCTTATATTTCACCAATATTATAACCTGATTGCGACTGTTGCAAAAAGAGAGATTCCTCAGCGAAATTCAGAATTTGACAAGTCTATTTATAATAATGATATGTTTTTAACGATATCAAATTCTGAATTTCGCTTCGGAATGACATTTTTAATGACTTTCGCAACGGTCACCAGTTAGAAATTTACCCAGCCGGTAGGATTTGTTGCTCGACCGTTTTTGCGTACTTCGAAATGCAGATGGTTACCAGTTGACCATCCCGTAGAGCCAACTTTACCAAGAGGTTGACCCTCAGCCAAATCCTGACCCACGGAAACAAATATTGATGACAAATGAGCGTAAAGTGTTGCCAAGCCTTTTCCATGGTCTATCATAACGACGTTACCATAACCGTTTTTCCATCCGGTGAAAATAACACGTCCGGCACCGGATGCGAATATGGGTGTACCGTATGGCGCTGAAAGGTCAATCCCGTTATGCATCCTTCTTCTATGTAGAATAGGGTGACGTCTCATGCCATATCCACTTGTAACGACATAGGATTTCAAAGGGCGCGAGAATGAGTCATCAAAATTGGTAATAAGGTTTCCTTTGGCTGCCGCGCTGAGGAAAAACTCTATTTCCATCTCCTCACGGTCAAGTTCGGCAAGAGCGGCGCTTACCTCGCGTTCATCATGCTGAATTCGCTTGATTAAATCCTTGGTCTCCTGCTTTTGACCGCTATATGATGTTCTCAGGTTCCAGATTTCATTATAGAGAGTTTTTTCCTCCGTGACCTCCTCGGTTAGTTTCTCCTCCTGTTTTGTTAGAAGCACCTGTTGCTCGCGGATTGTTCTTATCATGGTCTCGTAAGATTTAAGCAAATATTCAGTATATTTAATTCGGCGAGAAAGGTCGTGCAGGTCATTGGCGTCTATTATCAGATTCAACATGCCGCGCGGACCGAATTTGTAGTACACCCTCAAGCTGGATTCGAGATTAGTCTGGGTAAGATCAAGGTCTTTTTTGGTTCTATCGATAATATCGCTGGTGATTTTTTTCTGATTTTTCTTTCTATCGAGTTCCTTTTCTTTGGTCCTGAGTTGTTGATCTGTCGTATCGAGATTGCGGTTTATCTTGTTAAAATCCTCCCATGCCGCAAGTTTTTTCTGCCTTATGGCATTTAGATCTTTTTTAAGCTCCTTCTTCTCATCGGCTATTTCATCTTTGCGTTCTTTTTTATCCTGGATGGTTTTGGAGTCTATTTCGAGACCGAAGATAGCTCGAACGCCGATAAAACCGGTCATAAAAAGCCAGGCAAGAGAAAAACAGATTATGAGTGGATAAATTCTTTTCATTTTAAATGGGGACAGCCCAGAAAAAATGGGGACAGTCCCACAGTTTTAGTTATCATATTCTATCGTCAAGGTAAATCTTACTAATTGTCTCAGCACATGCGATTCGCCGAGTAGGGACAGTCCCCATTTTTTCTTACCTGACGACGGAGGTGAGATGTTTTTCCACTGAGATATGGCTGCCCATGACACCGACAAGTATCCCGATTACAATCATGAGAACTGCAAGGTTGAGCATGATCGTACCGGTACCGACCAGGAAACTCAAAAGTAGATTCGATGAGCCTTTGAAACCCATGATAATCGCATAAGCTCCGGAAACCAAAATGAAAGCGATAAGCGAGCCGACGAGACCATAAAACATGCCTTCCATCAGGAATGGCCATCTAATAAACTTGTCCGTCGCACCGACAAGACGCATTATCCTTATCTCCTGTCGTCGCGCGTGTATCGCAAGTTTGATCGAGTTGATAATGCTGAACAGAGTCATGCCAGCGAGGATTATGGCGAGGAAAAAGCAGCTCGCCTGGATGAAGTAAAAGATAGGGAGTATCCGTCCGAGCGATTCCGATGCGTAATCGACCGACTCAACTCCGGACATGCCGCTTATTTCCTTCGCGATTGGTTCTATCTGGTTCGCCGACTGAACCTTGATTTTCAATGATGCCGGAAAAGGATTGAATCGAACAAGCTCATCAATCTGAAATGGCGAGTTCTCTTTCATCCACTGGTACGCTTCATCCTTGGAAATATATTGCATCTCGCCAGTGCCATCCATTGATCGTACATGGCGTTGCATCTGGGTCAGTGTTAAATCATCTATATCATCCAGAAGGTAGACGTTGATTTCAAGGCTGTTGAAAAACTCAGTTACGAAATTGTTGGCATTAAGGATGATAATCAGGCATATCCCTAATATCAGCAGGGATACGACCGTTTGTCCGAGCATTGTGAAAACGGAATGCCGGTTTCTTTTAATGTTTAACAGAGTCTCTCTTACAAAGAACTTGATAACTCTCAACTGCATCTCGGTAACCTCCCTTGGGAATATCGACCAGGATTTGTCCCTGCTCGATCAGAACGACTCGTTTCCTGAAAGCGTTGACGACATTTTCATCATGCGTGGCTACCACCACTGTAGTGCCACGCTGATTGATTCTTTCAAGAAGTTCGACGATTTCGATACTTGTGGCGGGGTCGAGATTTCCGGTTGGCTCATCAGCCAACAGGATAGGCGGATTATTGATAATCGCCCTCGCGATAGAAACCCGCTGCTGCTCGCCTCCGCTTAGCTCGTCGGGATAGCATTTCTCCTTGCCCGAGAGATTCACAAGTTTCAAGACCGTTGGCACTTTTTTGTTGATTTCGTATCTCGGAGCTCCGATTACTTCAAGGGTAAATGCAACATTTTCCTCGACCGTTCGGTTCTGGAGAAGTTGGAAATCCTGAAAGATGACACCGATACTTCGTCGGATCATCGGGATAAGCCGTGGGTGTGGATTCGTTACATCGCCCCTCAAGACGAGAACCCGTCCGCTCTGAATCCTTTCCTCGGCGTAAATAGCTTTAAGAAGAGTGGATTTGCCTCCGCCGGTCGAGCCTACAAGGAAGACAAATTCGCCACGGCCAATTTGAAGGCTCACTTCAACAAGGCCGATGGCTCCCGTGGGATAGGTCAGGTTGACATTCTCAAAAATAATCATCGCTACCTGCTATCTCGAAAAATAAGCTGCTTTAATAAAGTTCCAACCACCCCATGAAGCGGGAATTTTAACACTAAACTCCGTTTTTTGGCAATGGTGAAATATAAAATTTTACCCAAAGCCAGAATTTCAAAAGTCTCCAAAAGCTCTTTATCCGACTTGGTTCAGTAAGCATCCGCCATAACCATTCAGTTCCAGTTTTTCTAAAGAACACCGGCGCCCGTTTTTTAACTCCGGAATAAACATCCAAACTTCCCCCTACACCTATCAGGATTGCCCCCGGAAACCTTCCCTTGTATTTATAAAGGAAAATTTCCTGCCTTGGGAATCCCATTCCCGCGATTATCAATAAAGGTTTATGACTGGCGAGACGGTCAATTAGTTCACCCTCATCAGTTTCGTTAAAGTAGCCATGATGTCCTGCGACAATATTCAAACCGGGATATTTTTTGGAGAGATTTTCTCTTGCTTTTTCCCAGACTCCCGGATGAGCTCCTATCAAAGCAACAGGCAATCCTTTTACAGCGGCATAACCGATGAGCTCCTCAGCCAGTTCAACACCGGGAATAAGAGGTGGATTTATTTTCCCAATTTTTCTCGCTGCCCAGCGAACTCCTCTGCCATCAGCAACTATCACATCAGCAGTTTCAAGAGACCGGTTAAATTCCTTATTGGACTTGCGTTCCATTATCATGAGGGGATTAAGTGTGATGATGAAAGATGTCTGCCCGTCATTGATGCGTTTTTCGAGGTAGCTAAGGAGCTCGGAACGAGATTGTGTCCAGAGTTCGATGCCGGGAAGAAAGGGTTGATGGTCGTAGCGTGAAGGCATGTTATCTATTATAGAGCCTTAGGTATTGTGAAAAAATGGGGACTGTTCCTTATTACTGTCCAAAGTAGTACGGGGTTAGCACATCACCCACAATCGCTATGAATTTGAATCGCAACAGGAGCTTGATTATAGCGCGATTGTGGGCGGCACCCAATATTTTTATCATTTCCAAGAATATTCCGGACAAGTGTGGGGCTGTCCTCATTTTTTCTATATCCTTGCCATGCCTGACGACAAGGAGCGAATTAAATGATAAAATTAAATTTCTGTAAGAACATATCTATAAATATTAACTCAAGCAAGTGAGTTAACAGGTGATTATCATGCCAAGAAATGTTTTTTCACATGCTTTAATAATTGCAGCTATTATTTTGATATGCGGATGCTCAGGCAAAGCTCCCATTGAGAATGAAATAAAGTTGCAGCCTTCATCCAATAATGATGTACTCCCATTACTAATAACAGAGAATTTAGGCGCTGATTTGAAGGTCGCGAGAGGTCTTCTCGGTGCATTCAGCCTTCATGCCGAGCTTGACAGCATGAAAGCGGAATTATCGCCTTTGAGATTCACATCGAATGAGGGCGATTCGTTCCTGACATATATTCTCCCTTATTTCATTTCAGTACCATGTATGGACTGCCTCTCTATTTCGAATGTCGGTCTTGATAACCAGAATCATCTCGTTTTGACATTCAGAATTAAACATCCATTTGAGAAGGCGGACCCGGCTCAACCTCCAACAGCCAAGAATCGCGACGATTTAAGGTTATTCGATGTTAAATTAATCGTAGCTGCCGAGGGAACCACGGAATTTTCAAGAAGCGATTTAATTATAAATCCGGATGTTGTTTACAACGCGTATGGCTATACAACCCTTGAAGATTTAATTGTCGACAGCACAACGGATATCGACACAAATGCTTTTCCATATGTAATCCTTGCTGAGGACATGACGGAGGGCAATGTTGACCCATCAAGCGCTACCGGTTTTACAGATCTAAGCATGGCGAGTGGTCATAATGTTCTTAACCAGGGGCAGACCTATTATTCAGATATGGTTTTGAATTTTAAATTTGGAGGAGTAATCGATGCCAATCTTTTCCTGTTCGGCACATGGGGACAGGCATCCGCGGATCTTCTCGACCGTCTAACTCCTCAATACCGGCTTCCTGAATTCAACGCAAAGGAACCCTGGAAAATTGAAGTGGCAATCGAAAACAACAATCTTAACAATGCTCTGGCTACCACATCCGCGGATGTTGTAGTCAAAGTCTGGGATTGGCAGCATTCGAACACAAAAATCGATCCATACCTGAGTACTCTGGATTCAATAAAAGGTACAAGTGCAATAACTGAAGTCACAGTGGATATTCCAGGTTTGAACCAGCCGATGGATTCCGCTACAACTGCGACAGGCGGAAATGGATTGAACACTACTCCGCTTGAGTATCGAATTGCCGTACAAAACGACAGACTCGCTGCGGCAGGTGATTACTTAGGATTAGTCAAAGTTGTAGATAACCGCAAGGGGGGATTGAATTACGGTTCTATGGGTGAGCTGGTTGATTATGACCCAGAAGAGGGCCTGTCTTTCACGCGAATTGACAAGTTCCTGACATATCAGGTTTTCTCAATCAGTGTAGCTGAGGCTGGAGGTCCTCCGTGCGGTCCCATAAACGCATCGCTTCAATATGGAAGACCGGGCGATATGTTCATGTTTCCCATCGTAGGTAATGAATTTCATTGCCTTGATGGCGATGAGTGGAAATTCAAAGTAGCACCATCGGTTCCCAACGGATCGATTACCAATGTTTCGTTCGATTTCGATCATCCGGACTTCGCTGACCAGTCCGGACCTGAGAATATCATTCAAAGGGTATTTGACAATCCGAGTTGTATCGCTCACGATCCGTTTGAACTTCACCTGACGATAACGGTAACGGACGATTGCGATGCTTCAGCTGATTGGGTCGAGGTGTTGACTATTTATATCCACTGAGGTAATACATGCGGACCTGTGACTCCGGGTGAGTTCACATATTCGGTTAATGGAGGAGATAGCCAACCGTTCCCAGCGTCAGGAATCACAATTCAGAACAACGATGAGCTGACAGTTAAAGCAAACGGCTTCACCAGTCCGGGAAGTACCATTAAAAAATATACATTTGATTTTGATGATCCGAGGATTGAGGATCAATCGCGCAACTCAACCTCCGTAACAAGAGTTATCACGCATCCAACCTGCACTTCAGGAGGCACCTCGCCTTATGAACTGATACTCGATGTTACAGTTGAGGATGATTGTGAGTTGAGCGGTTCGTATGAGAAGGAGCTGAAAATCAGTGTTGAATGCCCGGCGATATGCGGACCGATACAAGGCGGCATGCTGGAATATTCGCAATCCGGAGCGCCTTTTTCTCCACTACTTGTAGATTCGCTCGGAATAATCACCAATACTGAGGTCGCGTTCCGTCTTGACAACTATACAAGTCCCAATGCGAATATAACGACCTATACATTCAGTTTTGATGATCCGTCTTACCCCACTCAATCAGGCACAGACAACACCGTGACCAATACATACACGAATCCGAACTGCGTGGGAGACGAGGGTCCGATTCATTATATAACGATGACCTATCGCATATCCGATGACTGCCCCTCATCTCAGGACCTTGTCGGGCAGGTGCTCATTAAGGTGTTCTGTTCGCAGTGTTATGGAGTGGGATTGAATTTTTCAGGCGCTCATAGAGTGATTGCTTCTGCAAGTGTTTTCAAGAATCTTGATATAACAAAGACTCCCGGTAAAGGAATGAAACCATCGGATGGCGGAGGAGGAAATGTGTATGCCGGTTACCTCGGAACGAGGAACAGCGATAATCAATCGGGAATTGGCATTTGCAGAAGTCCAGATAACGGGAATTCATGGCCTTTATCGCGCTTCATTCAAACCCCGGTCATGCCATCAGGATTCAGCGTAATTACGGCGGATGGTATATCGATAGTGGTAACCTGGTATGATTCCGAAACCGATAAAATCTATGTCGAGAAAAGCATTAACGGGGGAGTCGATTTCACAAGGAGCGAGGTTTATGATTCCGACAAGGACATTCGTTCCATCAGTATTGGACAGGACCCTGTAGTCCCAACGAAAGTCTATATCGTCTTTATCGAGGCTGAGAATACATCAGGCAGCGACAACAGAATTCGGATTTTGAGAAGCGATGATACGGGCGATACATTCCCACAAGCTTTAACGAAAACAGTCATTCGTTCAAGCCAGGCTTATGGTCGACCCTTCACCGAAACGGATATTACTGTCTCGCCGTTGAATCGAAACATATATGTCTGCGCAGCGCAGAATGATAGTCTCGGAAGCAATATTTTAGTGGCTCGTTCAATCAATTACGGAAATGATTTCAATGCAGGCGCAAGAATACTCTCACAGGTGGATGGAACTACCATTGATACTCTCGATATCGGGATTACAATTGCGGATCCATCCAAACAGGCTGTATATATAGCTTTCGCGCAGGGTACGGAAAGAAAAGGTCAGGTGAAGCTCGCTCGCGGCACTATAAAGACTGATAGTTTCGAAATGGTTAACGAGGGAATCAGCGACATCACGAACAAAAGGCCTCTTGAGGTTGCTCTTAATGTGGATAGGCAGGGAAATATCTATGTTGCATGGCAGGATGATCGCACGACAACTAACAGTCCCGATATTTATGCCGATTATTCACGTGACAGGGGTGTGACTTTTGGAGAGGATAAAATAGTCAATGACAGCGCGGCGGGAACAGCCGACAGGTCAAGTCCGGAAATCATAATCTCGGAAAGCGATTGCGAGATGGTCATTATTTACGAGGATAATTCAGCGAATCCGAGCGGTGAAATTTTCTCGCGCATCGGTTAATTATATGAAGGCTCTGAAAAATTCAGGAAAAGAGAGATTCCTCAGCAAAATTCAGGATTTGACATCCAGTGAATCCGGCATTTATCAGGTGATGCAAATGTCAAATCCTGAATTTTGCTTCGGAATGACACAGGTATATCTATTTTTCAAAGGTTTTTGAGAAAACAAGGAGGTCTTTTGGTAAAAGACATAAAAAAAGAATCACTCGAATCCGGGGTTTCCGCTGATGGACGCATTACAGAAGCTGAATTCAACAAGCTCAGGGAATCGGTAACACTTCTCGAAAATTCTATAGAATCGGTTTTCCTCGGCAAGCACAAGGCAGTGGGATATTTCCTAACAGCTCTTCTTGCCGGCGGTCATGTTTTGATCGAGGATGTTCCCGGTACCGGCAAGACAATCCTTGCCAAAACTCTTGCCAAGATTGTGAAAGGTTCGTTCCAGAGGATACAGTGCACACCGGATTTACTTCCAAGCGACATAACCGGCACCTTTATCTATAACCAGAAATCAGGAGAATTCGAGCTTCGCAAGGGTCCCGTGTTCGCAAATTTCGTACTCGCTGATGAGATTAACCGCGCCACTCCCCGTACGCAATCAGCTCTTCTCGAAAGCATGGAGGAACGCCAGGTGACAATCGAACGGGATACATTCGAGCTCCCTGAGGTTTTCATGGTGATTGCGACACAGAATCCGATTGAGTTCCACGGCACGTATGCGCTTCCCGAGGCTCAAAAAGACAGGTTCATGATGCGCCTGACTTTAGGATATCTCGATGCGCGAATGGAAATAGAGATGATAACCGCGCAACAGATAAAGCATCCGATTGAATCCCTTGTCCCGGTGATGGAGATCGAGAAAGTTCAGGAGATGCGCATTATCACTCGAAAAGTATATGTGAGCGACATAATCAAAGATTACATAGTGAGGATTATCAACCGCACTCGGAGGGACCCATCGATAATTGTTGGAGCGTCGCCAAGAGGAAGTCTCAATCTCCTGAGAGCATCGCAAGCTCTGGCGATTATCAAAGGACGCAATTATGTAATCCCCATCGATGTTAAAGAACTCGCGCCTTATATACTTGCTCACAGGATGATAATCAAGCCGCAAGCGGCAGCCCAGAAAGGCGGTCTCGATGAAATCATCTCATCCATCCTGATGAGTATCGAGCCTGTACCGGAAGGAGAACGCAAGTGAGGCTCACCCGCGAAGGGTGGATTCTGATTTTTTTCGGTATTCTCGCCTTGAGCGCGTTCCTTCGAATTTTTACCCCCCTTACTCTTCTCACGAGTCTTGTACTCCTTGTCATACCTTGTATATCGATTTTCTGGACAATCATATCCGCAAGCGGAATTCGTTTTGCGAGGAAGTTACCGGAGGAAGGGGTTGCCGGGGAGGATATCTTTGCGACCTATCGCATTCTCAATAAATCGATTTTTCCCGCATTTGGTGTAAGGATTGAAGACAAAGCGATTCGAGGATACATACCTGATGATGAACCATATAATTTAAGCGGTATATCAAGCGAAAGAGAAAAAGGATTCGAACTTGGCGGTTTTATGAAACCGTTGCGCGATTTAATGAGCGCTGTATGGAATTTTTATACCTCGGATAATAAAACAAGGAGAAAGGAATTCGAGGAGGCATACTATAAGACAAGGATTCAAGCGGATTTCCCGATACATCTTCCCCCGCTATGGAAAAATCGTCCGCAGGAAAAATCGATGCGCGTTAAATTTTCAGTGCGAGGTTTTTATGTTGTTGGACCCGTTATGATAACCATGAAGGATCCGTTGGGTATCTTCCAGGTTTCCTTTGAAATCGAGGGCAATTCCTATATTCTCGTTTTACCGAAATGGTCAACATTGAAACGGTTTCCGATGGGCGGCTCATCGAGAATTCTTCGTGATGAAAATGTTCCTCGCGAGCGTGAAGGATGGTCGCCGGAATTTCTCGGTGTGCGCGAGTATCAAGAGGGCGACCCGCTGAAAGCGGTACATTGGAAATTATCCGCGAAGCACAAACAGCTCATAGTCAAGCAATTCGTACAGCAGGTGGAATCCAGCTGGGGCATTTTGCTTGATTTGAAAAAAGGCTCAAACGCAGGTAAAGGCGATGAAACATCGCTTGAATACATGATAAGCATAACCGCCGCTATCCTTGAGCAATTAGACCTCGAAAAGGTTCCCCATGTGCTTGTTATGGCTGGATTGTACATGAGAATTTATGAAGCTCTCAGAGGCGAGAGAATTTTCGATAGCGCATTAAGGGGTCTCGCAGCATGCAGGAACGATAGCGATCTCCTGCTTGAGGAACGCGTAATGGACCTTGTAGAGCGATTCCCGCAGTTAAGCTGGGTGCTTGTAACATCGCGAAAGGATGAGGATATTATCAGCACGGTGCGAGCTTTATCGTCATATGGGGGAAAAGTGATGGTAACACAGGTCGATATGAATTCTTTTTTGTTCGAATCTGTTGAGGATGAATTAGAGGTTCCATCGTTTTTGAAAAGGGATGCTGCTGAGGAAACGCATCCTAAAAAGGAGAGGATGTCGGATACAGTGAAGAAATGGCGTCGGATGTGGGGCGAGGAGATGGAGAATTTTGACGGTGTGATTATGTCTCTTGGAGCATCATACTACCAGGTTAATCGTGGCGATAATCTTGCGATGATTTACTTTTAAAACGCAAACCGCCTGCGCTCACAGGCGGTTCACTATTAGGGAAGTGCTATCACCAGAGAATATTATCGGAGATTAAGGCTGATGATTTAGTGAAAAAAATTAAACGATGAATATCCGGATAATGCCCCTTGCGTTTTCATTAAAAAATATTTCAAAAATCAAGTAAAAAATCCAAATGGTCACCCGATAGTATTAATGGGATTTAATGGGATGCAATCAGATTTAAGGCAACCCAATTTGCATCCCGTAACTTTTCTCCCAAGTACGGCTCCCCAGGCGAACGCATCCCCGCCAGGGGGCCATTTTTTTTGC